>JAEEGJ010014531.1_pt1 | contig 18644 bp, 14 predicted proteins | sample 8958761 | NCBI WGS metagenome assembly JAEEGJ01 (sample SAMN16246546, study PRJNA631951) | gut metagenome | biome: gut microbiome; feature: rumen; material: RS-attached | host: Bos | place: Iran: Karaj | collected 2018-10
ATGTTAATGGGCATTCCGTGTCTGGGAGCAAAGAAGTCCTTAGGCTGCTCAAGAATTACGGGCTTGGTGTTATTAACGGGAGCCTTGATTACATCGTACTCGGCTCTGTCGGGTGAGTTGTCAAATACTGTAGCATAGAAGTCTTCGGGAAGTTCTTTTCCGTACATTACGTAGTCGCAGAAGCTGAAGAAATCATTATATTCTGCGGTGCTGGTAGTGTGGTCGGTAGGATAGTCGCCGAAAGCAATCTTTCCTTCGATTCCGAGGAACTTGTAAACTTCTTTTGCCTGAACGTAAGCTGCATACATACCTTCGGGATTGGTTCCGTTATCGTAGTAGCCTGCGGAGACGATAAGTCCTCTGGGAGCTACCAAAGAAAGAAGCATGTATGTATCAAAAGGTGTGCAGTCGCCGCCGAGGAAGTCTGCGAATATGGTCTTAACCCATGCCATACCCTGACCCTGAACCTGACCGATGGGCTCGATTCTGGTTACGAGATGATCCTTTTCAAAGCCGTAGGTTTCAGTGTCATAGAACTTACCCTGTGCGGAGAATCTGAAGGGAGCCGCTCCGCCGACGCCTGAGTGTGCGGGGTTGGTAACTTTGATTCTGTCTTCGAGAACACCTGTTACAAGGGCTGTCTTTCCGAGGAAGGAGAAGCCAGTTACCGCACTGTTTTCGGGATTGAGTAAAGCCAATTCTCCGATGCCTTCTTCGATGCAGTCGATGATGAGACCTGCGCCCCATGCTCTTGCGGCAAGAGGACCTACACCCGTGGTGTAAATGTTACCCTTGCACTCGGGATACATCTTGTAGAATACACCGTTGTAATAGCTGTCGTTGGAAGCTACGTCGCCGTATGCGCTGTAATCGATAACCGCATAACCTGCGTCCTGTGCTCCGCTTATGTTGCCGCCGTAGTTGATGATATAAGGCCAGCCGCCTTCGGGAGCTTCACCCTCGGGAAGATATACTTTGAAGGTAAAGGAAGCGGGGTCGATACCCTCTCTTGAAACGGTAATCTTATAGTTGCTTCCGTCAACGGAGAATTCCTTTACAAGGCCGGTTTCTTCAGCCTTAGGAAGTTTTCCGTACATATAGAACTCATAAAGGTCCTGAATTTCGTCATGTCTTAAGTTCCAGGATTCTTCATCGGTTACGGGTGTTCCGTCTGCCATTGTGAAGGCATCGGGGTAATCCGGGTTTTCCTTGAAGCCGAGAACCGACTTGTGAACTCCGTCGTAGGTAATCTTTGACATCATGTCGATTACGTTTGCGTAGTAAGCATCGATGGTCTCGTCGGTAAGTGTGCCGGACATAGCCTCATCGTAGTAGCTCTGAAGCAGCGCACCGTCGTAGTTGGCATCAAAGGATTCTGCGTCGTAGTCTTCTTTTTCCATTGCGAGGGCCTTGTCAAGAACTTTAACGAGTACGTAAGGGTCGTAGCCCTTTCTTACGGAACCTTCGCCCGCTTCGTCAGCAAGGAATACCATCTTGCCGGCCTTGTTGGGGTTAGAGTAGCAGTCGCCGGATGCCCATGCTACGGAATCGGTTCTGGAACCGTTTTCGCAAAGGTTAACGGCAATATCAAGGCTTAACTCGGAGAGTGCCTCAATATTCATGCTCTCTGCAAATTCATATCTTGCCTCAACTACGTATCCGCCTTCGATTTCTCTAAGTTTAGCGTAGAAAGGTTCGTTGTCGCCGAAGGTTACGGTTGTAACGTTGGCACGGTTGATTCTCCACTGTCCGCCGTCGCGACCGAAGGAATTCTTGGCCGAATCTTCCGGAGGAATGATAAAGAATTCAACAGAATCCTTCTGGTGTGCGTCCGAACCCTTTACATCGTAGGTAGGATCCCAAACGGTTACCAGGAAGTAAACTGCCTTTTCGTCCCATACGGACTTAATCTCTGCAAACTGGCCCTTCTTGTCGGAGGTGGTCTTGTAAGTGTAAGCGTTAGCCCATACTTCGTCGTCGCCTTCGCCGTCTACCAAAGGAGTGCCGGTCTTGGACATAAGTTTTCCGTAATGGTTGTCTTTAAGGATTGCTTCAGCCATAGCGTCAAGTATAGCGTTCTGCTCGTCGATGCCTGCCTTTGTAGCTTCGGGGCTCTTAGCGTATGCAAGGGCCGCATTTAAGATTTCTTCGTCAAAAGAAGTCTTAACGGGGTAGGGATCAACGTTTTCTTTTACGAAATTCTTAATTCTGTTAAGAAGAGCATATCTTCCGATATCCTCGGTAAATGTATCCACATGCTTGCCTGCAAAAGTAATCTCTGTAAGGTCTTTTGCGATAAAGCCTGCGTTGTAGGTAGCTGTCCAGTTAAAGAAGCCGTACCAGCTGCCGGAAATTGTTACGTTGTTTACAGGATAGCTTGTAGCAAACATGGCTTTTCTGTAAAGGGCAGTCTTCTTTTCCGAAGAAGCGTTGTTTACAACCGCCTCGAATAAGAAAGGCTTGCCGTTTTCGGGAGTGAAGCCAAGCTCTGCAAAAGAAACACATGCCTCAAGCTTCCAGCCGTTTTCGGTCTTGGAGGTTCCCGCACTTACGGAATCCACTTTGTTGTAATTTCTGTATGCTTTGCCTCTGAAGGTGCTCATGTCGAGGTCGCCTGTCCACTTTTCGGAAAGGGCTTCGCCGTCAGCGGTAATGACAAACTTTCTTGCTTTTGCTTCTGCATTCTCGGCTACGATAAATGCAAAGCTGTCTTCGTTTTCATCGGAATCGGCATCGGAGTAAACGTCAGCGTCGGTGATGTCTGCGTAAACGTAAAGGTATGTATCGTCCCACATAACCTTGACTTTTGCGTCGCCGTCAGCCGTGTCTGTGCCGTCTGCCACTTCATCGATAAGGTTATCGAGGGTGAAGCTTCTGCTTTCGTCCCAGATTGCGTCGATGTCGCCGTCGGCTATAACTACGCCATACTTGGAAACATAGCCGATGCGGGAGGCATGGAGGTTCTCTGCGAAGAGTCCGCCGTCAGCCTTGCCTGTGGTCCAGCCGCTTCCTACGGTGATTTCGTTGTAAGGCATTTCTTTTAAGAAGAGAGCCTTTTTGGTCTTTAAGCTTCCGTCTGCCGCATAGTCTTCAAGAATTGCTTCAAAAGCAACTTCAACGTCGTCGGCGGAAAGTTTAAGAAGTGTCAAAGGAATAACTGCTTCAACGGTGTATCCGTTCTCAGTGGTGTTAACGGTGCTTGTTACGCCGTCAACTGCTTTGTATGTCTTTGTAACGGTGGTCGTCCAGGTATTCCAGTTAAAGTTAGCGGAATACTGAGGTGCCACTGCCTGACCGTCTGCGGTAAGTACAACATTTACCACATCGGTACCTGCGTTAAGACCCTTGGCAAAAGTAAGTGCCAGTTCATCTTCTTTGCCGGCCTTGCCTTCTTCCGTGAAGATTTCAGCGTCGGTAACGTCAGCCTTAACATAGAGATTGTCTTCGTCCCACATTAAGCTTACTGTTGCGGTTGCGCCGTCTTCCGCGCCTGCAAGAACGTTCTTTGTAACATAGCTTGAAGCATTGTCCCAACCGTCTTCTGCGGGAGTGCCGAAAGAAAGATCGTCGGGCTTTGACAAAACGGTTACTTTTGCCTGAATTGTCAGGTCAAGGTTTTTGTCGTTAACAACTCCCTCGGGAAGAGTGAGTGTTCCGTTGATGATGAGTTCCTGCTCGTTAATCGCATCGGGGGCGAATCCGCTGCTTGCAACGTCCCATGTAACGGTTGCCTGTCTGTAACGTGCATCGTCCACGTATACGTATCCAACCTTGGGAAGAGCCGCCTCAATATCGGAAAGTTTAACACCGTTGTTAAGGGTAAGTGACTTCTTAACGTATTTGTCGGTGTCAACGGATGTAACGTTATTGCCTACCAAAGAATCCCAGTCGGGGTCCCAGTTAACATCTTCAAAGAAAAGGCAGGACTTAATCTTTCTTTGATCTGTTGTAATGTCGGCGGGGGAAACGCCGTACTCGTTCATGTACATGCGATCGATGAAGTACGCAAGATCCATAGGAATAATCTTGTGGTTGGGGGTACTTCCGGTTTCGTTGGTTTCATGAACATTGATGAAAATGTGGTCATCCAAATCAAGCAGTCTGTAAAGCTCTCTTGCCTTTAAATAGGTAAGTGACATAGCGGCCGAATTGGTCCAGTTTTCACCGGTAAGACCTGCCGTAATCATTAAATACCTGTCTTCGTCGGCGCAAAGAGATGCGAGGTAATACTGGTCGAAAGGAAGCTGATTAACGGATTTAAACTTAGCAAATGTGTCGTTAAACCAGAAAATTTCACCGGAGGCCTGTAAGCTTCCGAGTCCCTCGTTCTTGTCGACTGTAACGGTGGTAACACCGTCGTGATTAAGTCCTGCGTTGGCTCCGTCGTAGGTCTTGCCTTCGGAGGAATATCTAAAGGTAGCCATACCGCCGGCGCCCGAACAGGTAGGATTGATGTATTTGATTCTTTCGTCATACGCGCCTGCAACAGCCGTTGCTTTTCCGAGTCTTGAAACTCCGGCGAGCATGTTGATTTCGGGATTGATGTTGTATTCCGCACCAAGACCGTTCTCCAACGCATCAAGGATTTTGCCTGCGCCCCAGCTCCATGCCACGAGTGCACCTGTCTGCTCTTTCCAGTGAGTTCCGTAAGGATGAATCTTATAGAACAAACCGGTTCTTGAAAGGTCGTCTGCCGCAAAATCGGTGTAGGTCCAGGATGCAGCCGCCATACCTCTGCTTACCGCATAATAAACGGTGTCGCCTGCGTATCCTGACATTTCGGAATAGAAAGGATATCCGCCTGCGGGAGCTTCGGTGGTGGGTACCACGAATACCATGCTGACGGTACCGGAAACATCGCCTCTTGCAACCGTAAGCTTTAAGGTACCCTGATTAACGGTAATCTTTTTCTTTTCACCTGTTACAGGGTCTGTTACGGTTACGTCTCTTTCAGCCATGCCCGTTACTTCGTAGGAAACGATTTCGTCCGAAGTGTCGGGATAAGGACCGTACATGTAGTAATCGTAATATTCTTTAATCTCTTTCTTACGTGCTTCCCAGTTTTCTTTTGTCACCTTTGTGACACCGTCATAGAATGTGAAGATGTCGGGAAGTTCGGGATGCTCTTCCATTTCAAGGGGACTTAAGTAGCCGGAGCCGTCATCAAGAGTATTCACGCATTCAACAAGCTTTGCATAGTAAGCGTCCACTTCTTCCTGAGTGTAGCCGCCTGCTGCCAGGAATGCTTCAACCTCGGCGATTAAAGCCTTGGCTTCTTCGCCGTTAACGTATACGTCAAGGTTGATGGCCTTTACCTTCTCAAGGTAAGTCATAAGCGAGTAAGGGAAGCCCGGAGTCACATCTGTGTCAGACTTGCCCGCAAGCAACAACTCACCGAAAAGGCTTGTGTCCTGATAACCGTCGCCTGAGGTAGCAAAAAGAGAACGTTCTCCCTTTCTTGAGCCGCCCTCCGCACAGTTAATCTGAGCGTCAAAGCCAACTTTCACATCATTGGCGGGAACAGCCGTCTCCCACTTAACGCACGCTTCCACAACATAACCGGTATCGGTCAAAGAAGTCTTCGTATACCATCTTCCTTCTTCGCCGCTGTCGGTGGTTCTTTCGTTGTCGAAGTTAACGCGGTAGTGAGCGTCATCGGAGCCGTAAGCACCGCTTCTGTCATTTAATTCATCAAGGAAAATTTCAACGGAATCCTGCTCATAAGAATTTCCGCTTGCTTTATCGAGGGTAGCATCCTCAACATTTACTAAAACATAAAGAGCGTTCTCATCCCACAAAAGCTTAAGCTCTGCTTCGGATGTTGCGCTGTTGCGTGTCTTGGTAAGTACATAAGATTCCGCCTTGTTCCAGACGTCGTCAACTGCGCCGTCCACAAGGGGTGAACCGAAAGGTGCGACTACACCTTCGAAAGGTTCAACAACTTCTTCACCGCCGGAAACGTCATTGTTTTCTGAAACATCTTCGTCTTCGGCTTCCTCGGAAGGCTCTTCCAAAGAAGGCTCTGTAACCTCTTCTTCGGGAGTTTCTTCTTCCGATTTTTCTGCGCCTTCTTCTTCACCGGCTTCTTCTGCGATTTCTTCTTCAGGCTCTTCGCCTTCGGTCTCGTCCAAAGAAACTTCCCCGGCACTCACGGAGCCAAGTTCGGCAGCGTAAGCAGGTGAAAGATTTGAAAGCACCGTCGTCAGTGCCAAAGCAACTGCAGTGGCACTTTTGAAAAGTTTTTTCCTTTTCATAAATACTCCCTTCTCCTTTACATTATTGACCGGTGAACAAGCACATAATTCTTCGGAAAGTCATCATCCCCCACACTTTCAACCCCGCAAAAATGTGCAATTTGTTCACTCGGTGTATACTATTTTAAGTTTTATTGGTAATATTCACTAACGAATTCTTGTCATCTCACTTCGAAAAGTTGCGAACTTGTATGCGTACATCTGTCTCCCCCTTCGGGCTTGGCTTCCGCCGGCAATAACAGAGCCCCCGCCTAGTCAAGTCTCCGATTATCGGCCCACACTCCAAACATCGGGGCCCCAAGTTTGCCTCCTGAACACGTTCCCACTCCGATCTCGCGTAGCGGCCGGTCGGACGCTCCGTTAAGACTGCGGTCCGCCCTACACAAAAAGCGGTGCTTTTTTGCAAGCGTCAAACACCGTGTTTGACGTGCATAAGCGGCTTGAAAAACAGCCGCTAAGTGCCGACGCTGCGATAGGGTTCAGCAGCCAAACTTGGGACCCCGATAGGTTTGTGGTGTGGGCGCAAAAAAACAAGCCCCGAAGGGCTTGTATTAATAGGCGTTATTGTTCTGAGGGAGTGGTGATGCGTTTTAATTCGGCAAAGAAGTTCGGGAAGGTTTTGTCGACGCAGGTGTAGTCTTTGATGACCATGCCGCCGGTGAAGAGGCCGAGGATTGCAAAGGACATTGCCATGCGGTGGTCCCTGTAAGGATCGATGAGAGCTCCTCTCGGAGTTCCGCCTTCGATAAGGATGTAGTCTTTGCCGGAGGAACATTTGATGCCGCATCTTTCCAGGTTCTCGCAGACAACGGAGATGCGGTTGGATTCCTGCTTTCTGATGTGACCGATGTTGGTAAGTCTGGTGGTGCCGCGACGCAGGGAAGCGATGACCGAAACGGTCGATACCTGGTCCGAAAAGTCTGCCATGTCTATGGTCATGTTGCCGTCAAGCAGCGATTCTTCGGTATTTTCAAGGGTTATCTCGCCGTTTGCTCCCGTGAGGATTTTGGCTCCCATCTGTTCCATGAGCGTTAAGAACTGCATGTCGCCCTGCATGGAGTTTTGGGTGATGCCGGTGACGGTTGCTTTTCCTTTTAAGAGCATTGGAATTGCGTAAAAATAACATGCGGCGGAAACATCCGGCTCAATTTCTATGTCGGCGGGTACGTAAGCTCCCACACCTCTTACTTTGAAGGATTCGCCGGACTGTTCTATGTTGCATCCGAACAGGCGGGCCATTTTAACCGTCATGGCTATATATGAATTGTGAGTCTTGTTAACCGTGGTAATCGTTGACTCATTTGGTAAACAGCCCATGGCCATAAGCAGACCGCTTACAAATTGAGTGCTTTCGGATGTGTCAACAGTCACGTTTAAAGGAGTTCCTATCTTCGGTCTTTTTCCGAATATTCTGATGGGCAAGTGGCCGTCTCTTCCGAGACATTTAACCTTAATGCCAAGGCTCTTAAGGGCTGTGATAAGTCCCGCCATGGGTCTGTGACATAACTGGGGTGAAGCGTTGACCGTATAAGTACCGTCGGAAAAAGCAAGCATGGCTGTCAAGAATCGGGCTGCCGTTCCTGCGCTTCCCGCATAGACTGTAGCTTCTTTTTTGGGTATGTCTCCGCCCTTGCCGTACACTCTTACCACCTTCATGGCGGCATTGTAGTATACCTGGAAGCCTAAGTCTCTTAAGGCGTTAAGCATCACACGACCGTCTTCTCCCAAAAAGGCATTGGAAATAACGCACTTCCCGTCGGAAAGTGCGGCAAAAACCATGGCCCTTGCTATTATGCTTTTGGAGCCGGGTACTTCTCCGGTTATATCAACCGGTCCCGTAATTTTGTCGATAGTGATGGTTTCCATTAGAAGTTTCTTAAGTCTCCCGCTTCATCAATTGTAGAATTGTCTATTTTTCTGATTACAACATAATAGCTGTAATCTTTGCTGACCGAAATCTCAACTCTGTCGCCTACCTTGTGACCCATCAAGGCTTTGCCCATGGGGGATTCGTTGCTCACAAGTCCGTTGAGAGAGTCCTCTCTTACGGTGGTGACTATCTTGTAGTCCTCTTCGACACCGTCTTCTTCCACGTAAACCGTAACGGTTTTGTTGATACCTACCTCATCGTCGCCGGAATTGTCTTCCACAACTTTGGCGGTTCTTATCATTCTTTCGAGGTATCTGATACGGCTTTCGTTTTTGTTTTTCTCCTTTTTGGCGGCATAATACTCAAAGTTCTCGCTTAAGTCGCCGAGGGATCTGGCTTCTTTGACATGCTCCAAAAGTTCCGGGCGCACCACGCATTTTCTGTGCTCGATTTCTTTCTCCATGTCCTCTATATCTTTTCTGGTAAGTTCGTTGTTCATTTGCAATAAAACTCCATGGGTGCTTTTTTGCGCGGTTTCTGAGGCGCCTTCTTAATGTAGGTTACGTATTTGTAGGGGATTTCTCCGTCCACTTCCTCGTCCACGATTCTGGTGTAGAGGGAGGTGTCAAACTCGGGGAACAGCGTATCTCCCTCGATTTCAAGGTCAATCTCCGTCACAAAGAGCTTGTCCGCAAGAGGAAGCCCTTCTTTGTATATTCCTGCGCCGCCGGAGAGGTAAATGTTCTCGCCGGGACGATTCTTTTTGGCATATTCGATTGCGTCGGCCAAAGAAGGAACCGTCACACAATTCTCTGCCTCGTAATGAGCGGTACGTGACACAACTATGGTGAAGCGGTTCGGAAGGGGGCGGCCTATTTCGTCATAGGAGCGTCTGCCCATGATTACCACATTGCCGGTGGTAAGTTCCTTGAATCTGCGCTGTTCGCCCTTAATCTTCCAGGGAATCTGGCCTTTATTGCCGATAACGCGATTTTTTGTATATGCAACTATAAGTCCTATCATAATTAACCTTTAAGCTCCCCTGAAAACAAATAAAGTTGCCGTATTTCTACGACAACTTTATTGTAACACTGTTATTTAAATAAATCCACGAGTTAGCTCATGCTAATCTTTTCTGCAGTAAGATTAAGCTTCGCCGTAAGGGTTGTCACCGTTTTCTTCCTTGGCTGTGTCAACCTTGGGAATGGCTGTTCCGCAGGAAGGGCAGAATGCGGTGTTCTTGGAAACTTCCTTGCCGCAGGAAGGACAGAAAGCGCTGGTGCTCTTGGTCACTCTTCTGCCGCAGGCTGTACAGAAAGAACTTCCCTTGGGAATCTCTTTGCCGCATGCGGGACAGATTCTGTTGCCTTTCTTGTCGTTAATGTTTTCTTTGGCTTCAGCGATTCTTCTTAAGCTTTCCTCAATCTTGTCAACTTCTTCGGGGAACTTGGAAATAAGCTCTTCCTTGTAGTTTTCAAACATTTTCCTGCCAAGGTCGTTGTAAAGCTTCTCAAGAGCAATTTTTTCTTTCTCCATTGCTGCTGTCTGGGAAGCGATCTCGGTAACTTCTTTGGCCTTGTCGATGACTGCGGCTCCGCTCTTGGTAATTGTCTTGGTTAAATCGTCAAAAAGTCCCATATTATATATCCTCCTTAAATTCACTTTCTAAGTATCGGTGTTTGTGTCGTCCTAACTTATGGTTAAATTATACAACACGCCTCGGGCTCTTCAATCCGTAAGGTGTGCAAATAAAGCTCCTTTAATTGCACTCCCCGTAGGATTTAACCCATTATAACATGCCGCTATGTAGTTTTAAAGAATACCTTGCTAAGTTTAATTCTTTTTTAAGAATTACAGTTAACCCAATAATCGAAACCTCTTCCCGAATATGTGCTATAATAAGTAGAACTTTAAAACTAAGGAGTATATATGGGCAGAATTATTATGGGGTATTGGGACTGTCAGTACTGCGGTGCCAAGGGTAACCCCGGCGATAAAAGAGAGTGTCCCGAGTGCGGACATCCGAGGGACGAAAGCGTAACCTTCTATATGAAGGACAAAGAATACGTGTCGGCGGAAAAAGCGGAAACGGTTTCCAAGAATCCTGACTGGTACTGTTCTTTTTGCAACACGCTTAACAGTGACAATGACGAGTTCTGTAAAGGCTGCGGCGCTTCCAAGGCCGACAGCGAAAAGAACTATTTTGAAATACAGGAAGAAAAACGCAGAAAAGCCCTTGAAGTGGCTCAGGCAGCCCATCCGCAGGCACCCACCCGCACACGCTCGGGCAAAAAATGGATATTCTTCGGAATCCTTGCAGCGTTACTCCTCTTCTTTTTAATTCCGAGAAAAACTCCTGCCAAGATTACAAGTCTTGACTGGGAACGAAACATCTCCATCGAGCAAAACGTTCTCTGCGAAGAAGACGACTGGAGCCTGCCAAGCGGGGCGGAGCTTACGAACAGCCGGGAGGAGATTCACCACTACGACCATGTCATAGACCACTACGAGGATGTGGAGGTTGAAAAAAGCCGGCAGGTCATAGACCACTACGATACGGAATATGAGTACCGAGATATGGGTAACGGCTATTTCGAAGAAGTGCCCCATGATGTTCCCGTCTACAAGACCGAATACTACTACGAAACCGAGCGTCGTCCCGTTTACGTGGACATTCCTCAGTATCAGACCAAATACTACTACACGATATGGCGCTGGAAGGAGTGCCGGAAGGTTACGAATTCAGGCACCGGCCATACCGCAGAGTGGCCCGCATACACCCTTGCTTCCGACGAGCGTGAGGGCAAAAGAAGCGGCACCTACACCGTTACTTTTACCACCGAGAAGGGCAAGACCCGCACCTACGAAATGAGCGAAAGCGACTGGAACGGTGTCAATGTCGGGGACGAATACGACTTAAGCAAGCTTGACGGCAGATTCAGAAAGCGCTGATTCTTCAGAAAAAACAAAGATTTTTTTGCATTTCTTATTTAGTTTTACCCTATATAGTGGCATTGTAAGAACAGTGTTACGTTTTAAGTTTTAACGGAGGGTAACATGAATAAAGCAATAAAAGATTTGAATTTTCAATACTTAATCGCTGTCATATTAGTATTTTTCATAGCGCTTTCTTTGCCCGCCTGTGTGGGTGAGCAAAGAACCTTCGGCATCAGTATCAGGATGCCTGCGGGTGAAGGGCTCGTGACCGGAAGATCCGATTCGGAAGTGGAGGCCAAATCGGGCACCATATCCATTACAGCCGCTGCAGGCGCACCGGATGCAAACATTTATCTTGTTTCCGAAAATGCCACAGAAGGTACCGCCAAGACGTATATCTGCTCCGGCATGACGGTTAAGCTGGATGTCACAAAAGGAACCTGGTACAAAATCTATATCGAAGCCTACGGAAACGGTAACGTTGGATACGACTACGGTCTTACCGTCAAGAACGTGGGCTTAAGAATTCAATAGTGCAAAGATTTTAAGACTGTCGGGATTTAATCTCCCGGCAGTTTTTCTTTTTCGCTCCGAGTAGGCTATACTAAAATTTTTTGTAAATTTAAAAAAATAAAAAAACTTTGTCACCTTTTTTATTTTAGAATCATGTATATGGTGTAAGGCCATTCGCGAAGACCTGTTGTTATCACATTCAGGAGGACAACAAATGAATCAGGAAAAAAGGAATGAAAGCCTGGAGCGAGCCATAGAAAATTACAGTAATCTTCTCTACAAAATATGCTTTGTCATCCTTAAAAACGAGCAGGATACAAAAGATGTTTTGCAGGAGACGTTTTTAACCTACATGACCAAACGCCCCCGCTTCAATTCCGAAGAGCATAAGAAAGCTTGGCTTATCAAAGTATCTCAAAACAAATGTAAAGAGTTCCTACGATTCCATAAAAAGCATGCCGCAATCCCTCTTTCGGAGGTGGAAGAAAGCATCGGAATCACAAAAGGCAAGGATTACGAAGACATAGAAAAGCTGAATCTTATCTGGAACTTAAACGTTAACTTAAAAAGTGTGGTGATTCTCTATTATGTGGAGGGCTATTCCGTAAAAGAAATCTCAGCCATCCTCGGCATAACCGAGTTCGCCGTAAAAAAACGTCTGCAAAGAGCGAGGGAAACCCTCTCGGAGCTTGGCAGAGCCTATGATGGAGGTTTAGTCTGTGAACACTAATTTTGACAGAGAGCTTTTCTCTAACATCGATATTACCGAAGAATACAAAAAAGAATTATTTGAAAACTGCAAAAAGGGCAAAAGAGCCGGGGACTTAAGATTCAGATACTCAGGCGCCCTCTGCGCTTTAATCGTCACCGTCATTTTCGGGTGCACCGGTGCAGGCTCATACGCATACTACAGAAGCGTTCAGGCCCGCATGGAAGCAATGCCCGAAACCGAAATACATGAATACGTTCTGGATCTGGAGAACGATACCGGTGTGACAATCGACGATGCCTACAGCAGAAAGCTTACCGATGAGGAAGCCTTAAGAGTCGCTGAGCTTGAAAGAAAATACAACGCTGAAGCCGCCTTCCCCGCAGAAGACGTAAAGCGTGTCGAGAAACTCTCCGACTGGGACGGCGAATCCGTTTGCTACGTAGAGGAAGACCACAAGCTTCACTTCCCCGATACCATGACCGACGAACAGCTTCTTTCTTTTATCGACTATCAGACCAAGAAGGACTACGTCATGGAAAAAGAAGCGGAAAAAGAAACCGACGATACCCCTTCCCCTTACGTAGATGTGGAGAATGTTTCCGAGGAGGAGCTTGTTAAAATCGGTGAAGCCGCTCTTATCAAGCTTTTCGGCGAAGGCGACTTCCTTAACTGGAACACCCGCGTTACCGCCTTTAAACCCTCTTCCGTAGACCCCTCGGCGGGAAAGTCTCATGACATGTACCACGTTTACTGGGAGCAGACCGGCGGTTCGGGCTACAGCACAACTTATCAGGTTTGCCTCGGAATGTACGACTTAAGAGTTATCGCTGCTGCCGTTGACGGCAAAGAATACGTGGCACAGCTTAAAGATTACACCGAAGCCGAGGCTTTAAAGAAAGCCGACGCCGACAAAGAAAAAGTATACGCCGCAGTTGAAGCACTCTACGGCTACAAGAATCCCATCAGGGAAAAGCACGAAATCTGCGATGATTACGGCGATGCTTCCCGCATACGTTACGTCATGCAGTACGAGGATACATATGTGAACGTAACCTGGAACCTCGGCGAAGAAAAGCTTTCCTCGGTTGAGTTTGATGAAGAGTCCTACTTCTTTGACTTCGATCCCGAAACCGGCACATTCATTAACTAATGAATGATTGCCTGATACAATTTCCCCATAGTATGGGAGCACCCCTTTCGGAGTGCTCCCTTTTATTATGGCTGATAGTTTTCTTTGTCCACTGCCTCGTATAAGTCCATGCCCATCTTCATCTCAAAATAGCCCTTAAGTTCGAAGTTGTAATTCCACTTGGCAAGGGGATAGTCGCCGTAACGGGCCTTTACGTCTCCCATGCGGTCCTCGAGGTTGCATACCCCGGTGGCGGCTCCGCAGGCATCGCACAGATGAATGAGCTTGTCGTAGTCGTCGAATTCCACCTCCGAAAGCTTCTCAAGCAGGAAGTCCATTTCCTCAAGGCTGATGTCGTGATCGCCCACATAGTCCTCTATTCCGCTGTTATCTGAAAAAGAATGGGTAAGACAAATTCTGGCTGCATCGTCGTAGCCGAGGCTCATCATGTATTTGTAGCCCTCGTATACGTGCCTTAAGTGAAACACTCCGAATCTTCTGCCGATGTCGTGTAAGAGGCCCAGTACGTAAGCCTTTTCGGGGTCCAAGCCACATTTTTTTGCTATGCACTCGGCGCAGTGAGCCACACATTTGCTGTGGGCTTCCCAGGGTCCGGGATTTCGCGACGCGGCTTCTTTTAAGAGTATGGTTGCTTCTTCTCTTGTAGGGTACATGCTATGCCCTCCCTATGAACATTCCGTATTCTTTGGGGATTGTAAGGACACCGTCCACGCAGTTTTCTTTAAATACCTTAACCATTGTTTCGCGGGATACTTCGCAGATTTTTGAAGTGCCCGAAAGGGACAATACGTAATCTGCAAGATCGTTCACGTCAGTAATTAAAAGCTTGTCGGTGTATTTATTGAGGCGCACGTCATTAAAGTACCTGCGAAGGGGCTCCCAGCCGTTTTCAAGCATGAAGTGCCTGTTGTACTTGGGCGCGTTTATATATTCTCTTAAAAGTTCATGCACAAACGGCATAACATTTTTTTCGCCGTAGGTGGCCGCATAGAAAGTGCCGCCCGGCTTAAGCACACGCTTCACCTCGGAAAGTGCAAGTTCAAGATTGGGCACGTGATATAACATCATGTTGGCGATGACTACGTCAAAAGAAGCATCCTCGAAAGGCAGGTCCTGAATATCGCAGACCATAAATTCTATGCCGTGCATACCCTTTAAATTTTCTTTGGACTTTGCAATCATACCCTCCGAAAAGTCCGCCAGAATAAATTCAGAGCATGCGTCTATCATGTCCTGTCTGCCTATCCAGAAATCACCGGTGCCGCAGCCTACCTCAAGAACCCTTGCACCGGGCTTAAAGTCGTAGCTTGTTACAATCATGTTGTCAAATCCGTTCACATTCTGGGAATACTTCTCGTGAAGAGATATCCTTGTCTGCAAATTGTCGGAGCTTTTGTACTGCTCCTTAACATTTTGTGCAAATGTAGCTGTTTCCATAACCTTTATGTCTCCTTTCTTTTCTGAAATTATGACAAAATAAAGTTAATATGCGGGCAGGGATAATCTTATTATATTATTAATCTTTCGCATAGTTTTTAAAATCCGTCGGAATCAGCTCATAATCCACTGATGACTGGGATTCTCCCATCTGATCGGTCCAGGAATCTTTATTAATTCTTAACTTTTTAAAGCCCAAAAGCTCGTAAACATGCTGCGCTCTTAAGTTTTTAAGATTGGTATCAAGGACGATGCGGGTATAGCCCTTCTCAAAGAGAGCATTAATCAGCATGCTGAGCGCCTCGCGGCCGATACCCTGCTCCTGTCTTGAAAAGTCACATATCTTTATGCCTATCTCCGCGGTGCCGTCACCCAGGTTACGGTAGCTCATCTCTCCTATGGGGCTTTTGTCCAGTTCAATTATCAGGCGGCGCCTTGTATCATCGGTGTCGGAGGCAATTTCTCCTTTAATCTTTTCCGCGGTGGTGCCAAGACCCTTCGGAAAACCCGCATGGGCCATCACGGCACCGTCATTCCACCATTTCGCCAGCTGCTCGCAGTCGGCAGCCTCCGCATTTCTTATGCAGATGTTTTTGTAATTAATCATCATACGCTTTCTTTCTCCTTAAGACCGTCTGCGGTCAGTTCGTAAATTGTGTCGCATACCTCATCGATGTATTTTCTGTCGTGAGAAATGCTGATGATTGCGCCGGGGAAATTCTTTAGAATGCTGCGGATTACCGGGCCCGACAGAGGCGAAAAGTTGCGGGTGGGCTCGTCCAGTATCAGCACGTTGGCATCTGATAAGCTCATCTTCAAAAGAAGAACTTTTGCCTTCTGTCCGCCCGAAAGCTCACGAATCGGATGATCCATTTCATCGGCGGTGTATTTAAGAGAGCCCAGATATGTGCGGATACGGGTGCGCTCTTCTTTGTCCCCGGTTTTATCGAGAAAGTCCACGGGAGTCATGTCCATGGCCAGCAAATCCTCGTAGTTCTGTGGCATGTACTGCACCCTCAAGTCGGGACGGGTCAGAAGTTCCTCCGCAATCTTCTTAATGAGAGTGGTCTTGCCGCAGCCGTTTTTGCCCACGATACAAAGCTTCGCAGGACCCCTGAGTCTAAAGAAAATGTCCCTTGCCAGAATTCTGTCTCCGACGGGAGTTGTGAGAGTATCAAGAGAGTACTCAAGTACCGTCTTGCCTGCGGGCATGGCCGCTTCGGCGCCGCCCAGTTTAAAGAAAATAGCCTCCTCCTGCTCGGGCCTCTCCGTCATTTCCTCGTCCATTCGCTCAAATCGCCTGCCCATGGCCTTGACCGTGTGCATTTTATCTTTCAGATTCTTGGCCACGCTCGGAGCCTGCCTTGAAACGTTACTTAGAGCACTTTGAACGCTGTCGTAGACTCTTCTGTATTTTTCCTCGCGAATCTTCTTCTGGCGTCTGTCGTTTTCCGCTTCCTGCTCCTGTTTTTCAAAACGGTGGAGGCGGTCCGCCACGTATTCTTTGTACGTAAGATTGCAGACGGTATAGCGGGACTTACGCTTACGCTCCACCTGTTCTAAATGAATCACCATGTTGGCGGTGTTCTCAATTAAGGTTTCGTCGTGGGAAATAAAAAGAACAATCCCCTTAAAATCGTTAATAAGTTTCTCAAGAAGCCTAAGAGTATCGATATCGATATCGTTGGATGGCTCGTCAAGAAGCAGCGCGGTAGGCCTGCCCATAAGTATTCTCATAAGCTGCGCCTTTACCTTTTCGCCGCCGGAGAGACTCTTTAAGAGCTGTTCGCCGTAAAAGAAATCCATAGGCACTCCGAAGCGCACTGCCGTTTCGTTGAGTTCCTTCGGGCTCATCTCCAAAAATGCATCTTCTTTTGCAAAGAATTCGTACAGCGAAAGTTCTCCGTCTTCAGCGGGCAGTTCCTGGGGAAGATAGCTTAATTTCTCCCCGGAAATTATTCTTTCGCCTTCGCATTCCGTATATTCTTCCGCAAGTTCGGGACTATAAATCCATTTCATGAGGGTGGACTTGCCGTTTCCCTCTTCACCGATAATAACCGCCTTGTCCCCGGCGTTAAGTGTCATCTTAAAATCATTTAATATCACCCTCAAATCTTTTTTGTGGGTTATGGTCAGATTCTTTATCTGCAACATATGCATACCTCCCTTCGGCGGTGTCCGACCGTAGGCTCAACTAATAAGAAAAGAGCCAATCCGGTATGCCGAATTGACTCACGCAAACTAATCCTTATAAAGACACTACGGTGGCAAAAAAGGAAAGAATCGCAAGATAACTCAATTTAAGCATACACAAAAGACCGGTCATAAGGCCGCCTCAAAATCACTGTGAATAACTTAAATCAAACTATCTTCCACACATCCTATTGTCTCACCGTACACATATGTGCCCTTTCTTTTTATCAAGTGCATGGTAACATATGGTTTCAAGTTACGCAAGCATTATTTTTCGTAATACAAAACTCCCAAGGTGTTGGGACCGCAGTGGCTGGAAATTACGCCGCCGGCTCTGGTCTCCAAAATCTCTTCGAATACTCCGAGGCTGTTTAAGTAGTCTCTCACCTCATCCACAAGTTCCGCACTGCAGCCGGAATGGGTGATGAAAACCCTGGCGGGATGAGCATTCTTTAACTCCTCTTCAAGGCCCGTAACATAATTCATGATGGCGTGTTCCACGTGACCGCGAAGTTTTTTGGCCACACCCATGGCGCCGTCTTTGACCTCGATGATGGGATGAATTTTCAAAGTGTTGGCAAAAAGAGCCGTAACCGCACTGCAACGTCCGCCTCTTGCAAGGTAAGTGAGCGTATCGATTACAAAGCTCGCCCTTACCTTAACCCTGTCAGCCTCAATATTGCGTGCGATGGTGGCAGCGTCAAGACCGGCCCGGGCCAGTTCCGCCGCGCGAATTACCTGAAGTCCGATACCGGTGGAAAGATTGTAGGAATCAATTACATAAAGCTTCTCATAGCCCTCTCCCACCATGGAAATTACGTTGCAGGTGGAGCTCATTTTGCTTGAGATGCAAAAGAAAATAATATCGTCTCCCGCATCGATTAAAGGTCTTAAAACCTCTTCCGCACGCTCCTGTGTTACCGCAGCGGTCTTGGGCGTGGTTTTGTTGGCATCCGCCCACTCAAATATTTTGTCGGGAGTAACGTCCTCACCGTCATAGTAAGACTTGTCTCCCATAATAATGCTTAAGGGAACTATCGTAATTCCATATTTGTCCGCAAGTTCCCGCGACAGGTCACAGGTGCTGTCAGCCAGAATTTTAATCATAATTGATTACCCAATACCCTCTCATATACTTGTACTGCATTTCTTACGCATTCATCACAGGGACAAAGAACAACTCCCGTATCTATGCCCTTTAAGTCTTTACAGGTAAGTGCGCCGCATTCTTTTTCAAATTCCTCGGCAAGGAGTTTGGAATATTTAACGGTACCGTTGCCCTGAAGCTTCATGCCCGCCACCATATTGGCGCCGATAAGTGCTCCGCAGGTAGTCTTCATGGTACCCATGCCCACGCAAAAGCCGGATGCAAGCTTCATAAGATCCTCGGGACTTAATCCCGCTTCCTCAGCAAGTGCCACTGCCACCGCCTGGCAGCAATTGGCCTTTCCCGCCTGTTTCAAACCTACTGCCTGTTCTGCTGCTTTCTTAAAATCCATGTTTATACTCTCCTCTGTGTTATTCCGGGCGGTCAGGGCATATATTAACTATTTTGCGCCACTCGCCAAAAAATCCTAC
>JAEEGJ010014533.1_pt1 | contig 18642 bp, 18 predicted proteins | sample 8958761 | NCBI WGS metagenome assembly JAEEGJ01 (sample SAMN16246546, study PRJNA631951) | gut metagenome | biome: gut microbiome; feature: rumen; material: RS-attached | host: Bos | place: Iran: Karaj | collected 2018-10
CTTCTTGCACAACTAACTGCTTGGCTCCTATGGCTGCTGCTTTGAACGGTTACGCTCCTATCGTTTCTGGTATCATGTCAACTATCCATGCTTACACTGGTGACCAGATGATTCTTGACGGTCCTCAGCGTAAGGGCGACCTCCGTCGTTCTCGTGCTGGTGCTCAGAACATCGTTCCTAACTCAACTGGTGCTGCTAAGGCTATCGGTCTCGTTATTCCTGAGTTGAACGGTAAGCTCATCGGTTCTGCACAGCGCGTTCCAACTCCAACAGGTTCTACTACTATCCTCGTTGCTGTTGTGAAGGGTAAGGACATCACTAAGGAAGGCATCAACGCTGCCATGAAGGCTGCTGGTACTGAGAGCTTCGGTTACACTGAGGACCAGATCGTTTCTTCTGACATCATCGGCATGAAGTTCGGTTCTCTCTTCGACGCAACTCAGACTATGGTTTCTAAGATCGACGACGACACTTACCAGGTACAGGTTGTTTCTTGGTATGACAACGAGAACTCTTACACTTCTCAGATGGTTCGTACTATCAAGTACCTCGCTGAGCTCAAATAAGAAACTCGACGATAGACACTGAATGGTGAAACATTCAGTACTTCTATAAAAAGATTGCTCCGCTACCCTTTCGGATGGCGGAGCAATTCTTTTCTGTGCTCTGCGTGTGTGAACTTCCTCCCTATCCACAATTGCAATGATGCGCCGTTGAACAAGCAACCAGCAGCAGCAACATGCCCATTGAGAGGAGCAAATACAATTTATTCTTCATTTTTTCCATATTTATTAACACTGCTTTCAGCTTTTTTATGTAACTTTGTGCCGATGTTTGAACGTCGCACAGAACATATAACGACAATTATTTACATTTTATTATAAAAACGATAGAGATTATGGCAAAATTTATCGAAGAATTCAAAGAGTTTGCCTTCAAAGGCAACGTGATGGACATGGCTGTCGGTGTCATCATCGGCGGCGCATTTGGTAAAATCGTATCTTCAGTGGTGGGCGACCTCATCATGCCTCTCATCGCAGCTGCATGGGGCGTGAACGTAAGCGACCTGAAGATTGAGCTCAAGCCAGGCGTGCCAGAAAAGGTGAACGAGGCTGGCGAAGTCATCGAAGAAGCCATCGAGGCCGTGACATGGAACTATGGCGCATTCATCCAGAATGTACTCGATTTCTTCATCATCGCAATCTGCTTGTTCCTTCTCATCAAGGGTATCGCTAAGCTGTCTGCCCTCCGCAAGAAGAAGGAAGCAGAAGAAGCTGCTGCAGAACCTGCTCCAGAGCCAACGAAGGAAGAAGTGCTTCTCACTGAGATTCGCGACCTCTTGAAGGAAAAGAAATAAGCACATGGAGAACAGATAAAAAAGATGAGCCTTTAACCCGCAAGTTAAAGGCTCATTTCTTTATTCTTTTCTCAATCAATCTCTTTTCTCAATCAATCTCTCCACTGCCAAAACAGAGGTGATGCTCCTTGTCATATACCACGCAGAACTGACCTGGGGCAACACCATGTATCTTCTCATCAGCCTGCAGGAACCAACGCCCATCTTCCTTCTGAGAAAGGACACCACCCAAGTACTCTGGCGTATGCCGGATCTTGAACGTCACACGCATGGACTTCTCGCCATTCTTCTCATCGCCCCATCCCTCCTCAAAAGGATTTCCGCTGATGAAATGGAAGTCGTTCATCGTCACATGATCTTTGTACACCTTCTCCGGGTCATAGCCATGCGACACAAAGAGGATGTTGCGCTTGATGTTCTTCTTCACCACAAACCAAGGGCCGCCGCCAAAGCCAAGACCCTTGCGCTGACCAATCGTATAGAACCACAAGCCCTTGTGTTCTCCTATCTTATGTCCCGTTTCTATCTCACGCACATCGCCAGGATGCTCGCCCAGATGCGCCTTGATATAGTCACGAAAATCAATGTTGCCTAAGAAGCAGATGCCCTGACTGTCCTTCCTCTCCGCATTCAGCAGATGCGCTTTCTCCGCAATCTCACGTACCTCATGCTTCCACAGATGACCAATGGGGAACATCAGTTTGCTCACTTGCAAGGCATCAATCTGACAGAGGAAATCCGTCTGGTCTTTCACTGGATCAGGCGAAGTCGATAACCAGACCTTGTCGCCAATCTTGGTCGTTGTGGCATAATGTCCTGTCGCCGTATAGCCGAAGTCCTTGCCTGCCACCTCCTCAAAACATCCAAACTTGATGAGTTTGTTGCACATCACATCAGGATTGGGCGTCAAACCGATACGAGCCTTGTCCATCGTGTAACCCACCACCTTGTCCCAATACTCCTTGTGCAGGTCAATCACATCCAGCTTCAGCCCATACTTCCTTGCCAGCCACTGACAAATCTCCACATCCTCTTCTGAGGTGCAGTTCCATTCCGTATCCTTGTCAGGACCTATCTTGATGTAGAACAGATGCGGGTCAATCCCCTGCTCCTTCAGCAGATGAACTGAAACAGCGGAATCAACACCGCCCGAGACCAATGCAGCGACAGACTTACTCATTTGCTTGCCATTGCTGACTTCATGTTCTTACTAATCTCCAGCATCTTGTCGATGGGCTTCACGGCCTTCTCGGCAATCTCCGCATCCACCTCAATCGTTGGCCACTCATACTTCAACGTGTTGTAGAGCTTCTTCAACGTATTGAGTTTCATGAACTCACACTCGTTGCACGAACATCCAATCGTCTCGGTCGCCTCTGGAGGTGCAGGAATGAAGAGCTTCTCAGGACAAGCCTTCTTCATCTCATGCAAGATGCCACTCTCTGTTGCCACGATAAACTCTGTCGCTTCATCCTTGATGGCAAAGTTCAGCAAACCAGCCGTCGAACCAATCACATCCGCCACCTTCTGAATCGGAGCAGGACACTCAGGATGCACCAGAATCTTGGCATTCGGATGTTCTGCCTTAATCGCCAGAATTTTCTCCAACGAGAATTGCCCATGCACGTGACAACCGCCATTCCACAAGAGCATCTCGCGACCTGTCACAGAGTTGATATAATTACCCAGATTCTTGTCAGGACCAAAAATCAGCTTCTCGTCTTGAGGGAAAGAGTCAATCACCAATTTCGCATTGCTGGAAGTGACGACCACATCCGTCAGCGCCTTCACAGCTGCCGTTGTGTTCACATAGCTCACCACCTTATAGTCAGGATGTTCCTCCACAAACGCCTTCAAGTCCTCTGCCTTGCAGCTATCCGCCAACGAACAACCTGCATTCAGATCCAGCACCAGCACCTTCTTGTTGGGACAAAGTATCTTGTTCGTCTCACCCATGAAATGAACGCCACACATCACAATGATGTCCGCATCCGTCTTAGCCGACCACTGTGCCAGCGCCAACGAATCACCCACGAAGTCGGCAATGTCCTGCACAGCTCCATCCGTGTAGTAATGCGCCAGAATCACCGCATTCTTCTCTTTACACATCTTGCGAATCTCAGCATTCAAATCAATGCCTTCAGGGATAGGCTCATCCACATAGCCCTTCTCCTTCCAAGAATCTTTCACTTTCATGACCATACTTATTTATTAGTGGCTACATTATTTTTATTTAGTGGCTACAAAATTACGACTATTTTTAGAGATAAAAGAATCTTTTACCAAAAAAACGCCCAAGAAAGAACTGAAGTCACTTTCTTGGGCGTTTTCATATAAAAGAAATCATTCTTTTCAGTATTATTGCAGAGAGGCTGTAGCGGTGTACTTCTTCATCACACGCTGGTAGTAACCTTCGGTGCGAGCCTTGCGTGTCATGCACTTGAGGTCGCCAGAGTTCCAAAGGCGGATGGCACGTTCCATGTTTCCGTCAGGATTGTAGTGCTCCTGATAGTCGATGAACATATCCATGCTCTTCTGCTTGTCATAACGGTCTGCGTAAGTGTACTTCTTGTATCCAACGATACGATTGCACTCGCGCACAAGGATTTCGGAAATCTGCAGATAACCGACGTAGAGTCCATTCTTCGATACTACGTTAGGTTGGCCTTGACTCTCCACCATCGCAATGGCGTGAATAACAGCCCCCCATTTTTTCTGAAGGTCTATCTTTGGTGCTGTTTGCGCAACAGCGCTCAATGAGATAGTCATCAGTACTAATACCAGTAATTTCTTCATACAATTCTTACCTTTAGTTCCTGAAAAACTGGTGCAAAGGTAGGACTTTTGAAAGAAACAACCAAATTTTTTATGCTATTTAGCATGTTTTCGTGAATAAAAACATGTTTTTTAGCATAATTTAGCGATTTAGGGGTCTTTTTTCGGACGTTTTACCGTGTACTGCAAACTACCGTTCCATGCGTCAAACGCTTAATCGTCATCCAGTTTCAGGACTGCCAGGAATGCCTTCTGAGGCACGCTCACATTGCCGATTTGCTTCATGCGTTTCTTTCCTCGCTTCTGCTTCTCAAGGAGTTTGCGCTTACGAGAAACGTCACCACCATAGCACTTCGCCAACACGTCCTTACGTACCTGCTTCACCGTCTCACGTGCCACAATCTTACCACCAATGGCAGCCTGAATAGCAATGTCGAACTGCTGACGAGGAAGGAGTTCCTTCAAGCGTTCACACATGCGACGACCCAGCGTGACAGCATTATCCACATGAGTCAGTGTAGAGAGGGCATCGACCGATTCACCATTCAAGAGAATGTCGAGCTTCACCAGTTTGCTGGCACGAAAACCTGCCGGATGGTAGTCGAACGACGCATAACCACGCGACACGCTCTTCAACTTATCGTAGAAGTCAATCACAATCTCTCCCAGTGGCATCAGGAACTCAATCTCCACACGGTTGCCCGCAATGAAGTCCTGCTTCACCAGTTCTGCACGTTTGCTCAGGCAGAGGGTCATGATAGGGCCAATGTAATTGGCCGTCGTGATGACAGTGGAACGGATGTAGGGCTCTTCCACATGGTCAATCAGCGTGGGGTCAGGCATACCACTCGGGTTATGCACCTCCTGCGCTCCACCCTGCTTGTCGTAGATCATATAGCTGACGTTCGGCACCGTCGTAATCACGTCCATATCGAACTCCCGATCCAGTCGTTCCTGCACAATCTCCATGTGGAGCAGTCCCAGGAATCCGCAACGGAAGCCAAAACCCAAGGCTGCAGAACTCTCATGCTGGAAAGTCAGCGAGGCATCGTTCAGTTGCAGTTTCTCCAACGAGGTACGCAGGTTCTCATAATCTTCTGTCTCAATGGGATAGATACCAGCAAACACCATCGGCTTCACTTCCTGGAAACCCTTGATGGCTTCGCTGGTCGGATTGGTCAACGAAGTGATTGTGTCACCCACCTTCACCTCTGTCGCCTGCTTGATGCCCGTCACGATATAACCTACATCGCCCGTACGAAGCTCCTTCTTCGGCACCATATCCATCTTCAGCGTACCAATCTCTTCCGCCAGATATTCCTTTTTCGTATTGATGAAACGCACTTTCTCGCCAGGGCGCATCACGCCATTGATAATCTTGAAGTAAGCGATGACACCACGATAAGAATTAAAGACAGAGTCGAAAATCAAAGCTTGCAGGGGGGCATTCTCATCACCTACAGGATGAGGCACTCGCTCCACCACAGCATTCAGGATGTCATCCACTCCTTCGCCCGTCTTACCGCTGGCATAGATGATGTCCTCCAAGTCACAACCAATGAGGTCAATGATTTCATCAGCCACCTCTTCAGGCATCGCATTGGGCATATCTATCTTGTTAATGACGGGAATGATCTCGAGGTCATGATCAATCGCCATATAGAGGTTACTGATGGTCTGTGCCTGCACACCCTGTGTGGCATCTACCACCAACAGCGCTCCTTCGCACGCAGCAATGGAACGGCTCACCTCATATGAAAAGTCCACGTGTCCGGGCGTGTCAATCAGGTTCAAAATGAACTTCTGTCTCTTGTATTCCTCCTTGTCGCCGTCATATGCATGCTCCATCTGGATGGCGTGGCTCTTGATGGTGATGCCACGTTCCTGCTCCAGATCCATATCATCCAGCATCTGACCTTGGGTGATTTTGATGGTATTGGTCTTCTCCAAGAGTCGGTCAGCCAAAGTCGATTTGCCGTGATCTATGTGAGCTATGATACAAAAATTCCTGATATTCTTCATATTCACCGCATTATTCCTCACCCTCTTCTTCCACTACGGCCTGCACATCCTCCGGCAGAGCCAGCGAGTCAACTTCACTCATGCCTAAAGAATCAATCGAGTCGATCAATTCTTCTGCCTCATAATGACGGTCAGGCATAGGACCGTAGCACGATGCCAACGTGATAGGAGCCGTAAAGCCCAACATAGTGAGCAGCACAGCGCACACCTTATTCACGCATTTGTAAAAGTTCTTCTTCATATTCTCTAAACTGTAGTTTGAGGTTTCTTTTTGCAAAGGTAAGACAATTTGTCGGCAATTCAAAATAAATAAAAGAAAAATGCGTCGCTCAACAATTGAGTAACGCATTTTTTATAGTTTTAAGCAACTATTACACTGAGAGAATCAATACTGGATTACTTCAAAGAGTAAGCGTATGGATCCTTCTCGTCACCAGTCTCAACCGCGCTGACCTTGTCCTCACGGAGCAACCAGCCAAGACCGAGGTTGAAATCCTTCTCAGCGAGCTTAGTAGCCTTCTTGATCTGCTTGAATGACTGTGCAGCCTCTGCTTCTGCAAGAGCGTTCCAAATGAGGCCTGCAATGTTTCCTGCTTTTTCCTGTAACATAATCTTTAACCTTACCTTTAATTTGTTTAACTTATATTTTGAATGAGGAGGAAGGATAATGCTTTTCTCCTAAATCCGATGCAAAGTTACAACCTTTTTGTGTAATTGACAAAACATTTTTCACAAAAATGCAGAAAAATGGGCTAAAATAGAATAAAAAACCGATTTTAGTCGTGTTGGAGGTCAATTATGCTGTGTGCGCACACAGCCAATCATTCATAGTCCTTCTTCGTGAAATGATATTCCACGATTTTCTCACCCGTCGTGGCATCGTGATAGATGTAGGTGAAACTCACCCCCTCTTCCTTATATTTGGACAAGACGATGGAGTTGCGAATGGTCGTCAGGTTCATTTCCGCCAACTCGCCCAGTTGCTTCATCAACTCGTTACGAGCCTCCACACTCAGATTGAGCGTGTAGTATTGCACCAATTCCCCTGCCCCATCCTGCTCTTTCACATACACGACGCTGTCCAACATCGTGTATTCGTCCAGCACCTGGGGACAGTTCTTCTCCGTGTATTCCCTTGCGTCACGTTCAAAGAAATCGGCTTTCTTTTCCTGACAAGAGGTGAATGCCAAGAGCATCACCAACAAAATGATTGTTATACGCGCGTACATATAATTATATTATTACTTGCTTATCACCTGCCTGAGCGCATTGGCCAATTGATCTGGACAACTGGTAGGCTTCATGCCGCATCGGATGCCTTCCAACTTGCTAATGACATCCTCTGCCTTCATGCCACGCACCAACTGAGAGATGCCCATTGTGTTGCCTGCGCAACCGCCAATGAACTGGACGGAGTTGATGACACCAGTGGCATCATCAACATCCAGTACAATTGCTTTTGAGCATGTGCCCGTCGTTTCGTAAACAGTCTTCATCACTAATCCACTAATGACTACTTCATGTTCGTGTAAACGTTCTGCACATCGTCGAACTCTTCCAGACGCTCCACCATCTTCTCAATGGTCTCACGCTGCTCGTCCGTCACTTCCTTCAGGTCGTTTGGCACGTAAGTGAACTCAGCACCCGTGATTTCGCAACCGTTGTCCTCAAGGTACTTCTGAATCTGCGCAAACGACTTGGGGTCACCATAGATGGTGATGGTCGTTTCGTCCTTCTCCTCGTCGTACTCCTCATCGTATTCATCGTTCACACCAAACTCGATAGCTTCCAAGATGAACTCGTCCATGTCCATGTCAGCCTTCTTCTTGAAAGTAAACTGGCTGTAGTGGTCGAAGAGGAAAGAGAGAGAACCAGTCGTACCCATGTTGCCGCTGAACTTGTTGAACACAGAACGGACGTCAGCCACCGTACGAGTGGTGTTGTCGGTCAAAGTGTCCACAAACACAGCCACACCGTGAGGGCCATATCCTTCGTAAGTCACGCTCTTCCAAGCAGACTTGTCCTTACCGATGGCGTTCTTGATAGCACGGTCGATGTTGTCCTTAGGCATGTTCTCGTGACGGCAAGTCGCGATGACAGCACGAAGATGTGCGTTGTTGTCTGGGTCTGGACCACCTTCAGCCACAGCGATGGCAATCTGCTTGCCCAGGCGTGTGAAAGTCTTTGCCATGTTACCCCATCTCTTCAGTTTTCTCGCTTTACGGAATTCAAATGCTCTTCCCATAATGATATTTACTATTTTACGATTTACTATTTACTATTTATTTCTTCATTTAATGATTGGACTATTTTCCACGAACGGTTGCACCTGTAGCCTTGCAGATGCTCTGCTCAATCTTGCTCATGATGGCTTCGATGGCCTTGTCGTTGAGGGTCTTCTCCTCGCTCTGCAAGGTGAAGTTCACTGCATACGACTTCTTGCCTGCCTCGAGGTTCTTGCCTTCATACACGTCGAAGAGCTTCACCTCCTTCAGGAGCTTCTTCTCTGCCTGATAAGCGGCTGCCTCAATCTGAGCGAACTCGACACCCTCGTCCACGAGCAATGCGAGGTCTCGGCTCACAGCTGGGAACTTCGACAGATCGTAATAAGTGACGGTCACCTTCTTGATGAGCTTCATCAGGTTTGTCCAGTTGATGTCGGCGAAATACACAGGCGCTTCCACGTCCAGCTTCTTCGCAATCTTCTTGGTCACGATACCAAACTCCGCAATCTTCTTGCCACCACGCTGTATGATGGTTGTGGCGATGGAGAAGATGTCGTTCTTCTCTTCACCAAACACGAGGGCACCGAATGGCACACCCAGACGCTTGAAGATGTTGAGCACGTAAGCCTTCATCTCATACACGGAAGACTCCTCGTCAGCATGTGCCCAGTTGCCGTTCACACGCTTACCGGTCAGCCACAAGCCCAAGTGATAATCCTCGCTGTAGGCAGCCAGAATCTTCTTCGACGATTCAGCGCTGGCCTTCAACGTCTCTCCATTCTCGTCCACCTTCTCCTGATTCTTCTCAGGAGCGAAGTAGTAGCAGTTACCAAACTCGAAGAATTTCAAATCAGGCATACGACGGTTGGCATTGCGGGCGATGGATTCCAGCCCACCAAAGAGCAAAGTCTGACGCAGCACCGCCAAATCCTGACTCAGCGGATTCATCAGCTTCACGCAGTTCTCCAATTTATACGTCTCACCTTCCTCATAGTAGGAAACCTTCGTGAGCGAGTTGTTCAGGATTTCATTGAATCCACAGCCCACCAACTGCTCAGCCACGTGGTTCTGCAACTTGTTGCTCTTGTCCAACTCTCCCTTTGTGGTGAGCGATGAGCGCACCTGAGAAGGTATCTCGATATTGTTGTAGCCATAGATGCGCAGAATCTCTTCCACCACATCGCAAGGTTTCTTCACATCCACACGGAAAGCAGGAGCCTTCACTTGCATCATCTTTTCGTCCGAAGAGAGAATCTCGAAACCGAGGTTCTTCAAGATGCTCTGCTGTGTCTCCACAGGCAGCTCCTTACCGATGAGGTCAGCCACATACTGATACTCCACATCGATGATGGCATCCTGAGGCAGCGTGTCGTTCTTCACGTCCACAATCTCCATGCTGATTTCACCACCTGCCAACTCCTGTGCCAACATCGCAGCACGTTTGATGGCGTAAATCTGACCAGCAGGGTCGATGCCTCTCTCGAAACGGAAGCTGGCATCAGTCTGGAGTCCGTGACGACGGGCACTCTTGCGGATCCAGGTCGGGTGGAAGTAAGCACTCTCGAAGAGCACATTCTTCGTGGTCTCATACGTACCACTACCCTTTCCGCCAAACACACCGGCGATACACATGGGCTCCTCTGCATTACAGATGGCCAGATCCTTGTCGCTCAGCTTGTGCTCCTCACCGTCGAGGGTCACGAACGGCGTGCCTTCCGGCAGGGTCTTCACCACCACCTTGTTGCCCTTCACCATGTCGGCATCAAAGCAATGCAATGGCTGACCATACGCCATCATGATGTAGTTGGTGATATCGACGATGTTGTTGATTGGACGCTGACCAATCGCCGTCAGTCTGTCCTTCAACCACTTCGGACTCTCCTTCACCTCACAGTTCTTCACCGACACAGCGCAGTAACGGGGACAAGCCTCGCCAGCCACCACTTCCACGTCAAACTTCAGGTCGTTCGACTGCACCTTGAAGTCATCCACCGATGGACGATGCAGCGCCGTCTCATAACCGTTCTGCTTCAGATAAGCATAGAAGTCACGCGCCACACCCCAGTGCGAACAAGCGTCAGAGTGATTAGGCGTGATGTCCACCTCAATCACATAGTCGCTCTCCAGACCGTAGTACTCAGCGGCAGGCGTACCCACCACAGCGTCCTCTGGCAGCACGATGATGCCGTCATGACTCGTGCCCACACCAATCTCATCCTCGGCACAGATCATGCCGTTCGACTCGATGCCGCGCAACTTGCTCTTCTTGATGACAAACTCCTGGTCGCCGTCATACAGCTTGCAGCCCAACTGAGCCACAATCACCTTCTGACCGGCAGCCACGTTGGGTGCGCCGCAGACAATCTGCTCCACCACGCCGTTGCCCTCATCCACCGTCGTCACGTGCATGTGGTCACTATTCGGATGAGGCTCGCACGTCAGCACCTGACCGACCACCAAACCCTGCAGTCCGCCCTTGATGCTCTGCACCTCTTCCACAGCCTCGATCTCCAAGCCCATGCTGGTGAGCGCCTTGCCCACCTCCTCAGCTGTCATGTTGAAGTCAACATATTCCTTCAACCATTTGTATGAAACATTCATATCGTAAATTTTTAGAAATTATCCTTTTACCTAATTGTCATTCACACGCACACGCGCGGAAAACGCTGCAAAGGTACGAAAAAAACTGCAAAGATAAAAGTGAAAGATGCATTTTTTCACTTTTCACTTCTCAAATGTGACACCGTTCCACTTTTTCTCTTATAATCTTTCCTTTCTCTTGCCAGTTAAAAATAATCTTCTTACCTTTGCAAAAATCTATTATTAATCACACTAAATCGATTGTATATGAAAACTACGAACCACTCCACATTCTTGCAGACTATCATGCGCATGGCATCTGTATTAGTGATTTTGCTTTCTTTCCCGACAGCAATCATGGCCAATTCCATGTTCTCGGGATCAACCACAGTCACCCCAAAAGATCTGTGTCCCAACAGGGATTCTATCGACAACAACATATATGAGGTAGTTCCCACCATGCCGCAATTCCCCGGTGGCGCACTGGCAATGCGCGACTCCATCGCCAAAAACATCAAGTATCCAGCAGACGCCAAACAGCAAGGCAAGGATGGCACCGTGATCATACAGTTCGTGGTGGAGAAGGACGGCTCGCGGAGCGACGTCAAAGTGATCCGCAAGGGCAAGTTGCCGTCGATGGACGACGAGGCGCTGCGAGTGATCAATTCGATGCCCAAATTTTCTCCTGGACTCAATGAGAGAAATCAGCCCGTGCGAGTCAAGTTCACCCTTCCCGTCCGCTTCAAACTGGACTAAAATTTTGCTATTCAGCAGACATGGTAACAAAATGGACAAAACTATGGATGATGGCCGCCATACAGGCCTTCAACATTCTTTTTATGGCGTCCTGCTCAAATGATGACAAAGGCAAACAGGAACCTGTAGAACAGGTGCTGCAGGATGGCACGTGGACAGGTAGCGGTGAGGGGCGTAGCGGAAGCATTATCGTAAAGGTGACGGTCGAGAACCATCAGGTGAAAAAGGTGACCGTTGTCAGCCAGTCAGAGTCTTCCTTTGCACAGGAAACCATCAACACGCTTGTGGCAAATGCCGTGGGAAAGACTGATGTGATGAGTGTGGAGGTGGATGGCATAACGGGTGCCACACTGACTTCAACAGGCGTCATCGATGCCATCAACATGGCGCTACAGGTGGCAATGGGCAAGCATGCGGATGGGAACAAAACCTACAAAGACGGTACATGCGATATTGCCATCATAGGCGCTGGCGGAGCGGGACTCTCGGCAGCAGTGGCGGCGGCAGAGTCCGACAGCAGCCTGAAGATTGTCGTGCTGGAAAAGCAGGGAATCATCGGCGGTAACACCAACTATTCGACCGGCGGCATCAATGCGGCAGAGACGGATATTCAGAAAGAACTCGGCATCGAGGACAGCAAGCAGCTGTTTTACGATGATATCATGAGAGGCGGCAAATATGAGAACATCCCATCGCTGGTAAGGAACTTCGTGGAGCATGCGCCTGGCACCATATCATGGCTGACAGGGCTTGGCGCCGACCTGAGCGACGTGGGACTGATGGGCGGCAGCAGCGTGAAGCGGACACATCGACCCAAGGGCGGCACAGCCATTGGTCCGCATCTGATGAAAGTGCTTAGGGCTGCGACGTCTTCCAAGAACATTAAGATACGCACACTGAACAAAGTCACGGGGCTACTCTCGAACGCAAGCGGCAGTGTGACAGGCGTGAAGGTGCAGAATGCTGACGGCAGCAACTATTTGCTCACGGCAAAGGCTGTCATCATCGCCACTGGCGGCTTTGGTGCCAACCTAGATATGGTGACCAGTCTGCAGCCCTCGCTCAAGGGCTTTGCCACGCTGAACCATCCCGGTGCCACGGGCGACGCTTTCAGCTGGGTGACGGCCATCGGTGGCGCGACCATACAGATGGCGGACATCCAGATTCACCCTACGGCAGAAGCCACAAACCACATCCTCATCACGGAGGCTGTACGCGGCAACGGTGCCATCTTGGTAAACTGTGAAGGTAAGCGTTTCTCCAATGAGATGGGCACACGCGATGTGGTGTCTGCCGCCATCCTTGCACAGACAGACGGCAAGGCTTTCCTCATCTTCGACCAAGGCGTGCGCCAGTCGCTGGCTTCTATCGAGACCTATGCCAACCAGCATCTGCTCAACGAGGGTGCGACGGTTACCGAACTTGCCAATACAGTGGGCATCCCTGCCAATGCGCTGACAGAGACCCTGAACCGCTACAATGCCCAGCAGGAAGCGGGTGTTGATGAAGACTTCGGACGCAGTGCCACAGAGATGACAGCTGCCCTACAGACAGCACCATATTATGCCGTCTGTGTCACTCCTGCCATCCATCACACGATGGGCGGACTGAGCGTAAACACTGAGACACAGGTGCTGCGCACCGATGGCACGCCTATTCCGGGACTCTATGCTGCCGGCGAGGTGACAGGAGGCCTTCATGGTGCCAACCGCCTGGGCGGCAACGGCGTGGCAGACATTGTAGTGAATGGCAGACTGGCAGGTATGACAGCAAGCAAGAATATAAAATAAAAAAGGATCCAGGGACGATTTCTGATCCACATCCACAACAATCACGACCTCAGCAACTTATTGTTTCACGTTGCAAAGTTACGACATGCGAGGGGCGTTTTCCAAATTTTTGGGGGTGAGGGGGTGTAAAACACGTCTTTTCATGCTGAAAATTGGGGGTGGTCAAATTTCGATTGCCCATTGAGTTGTTTGTCCTGTTCCTGTCCATGTGACTCAGATATCAGATATCAGTTTTCTGAGCGAGGGATAAAACTGGGGCAAAGAAAAATAAGATTATTATAATCTTAACGTTATTTCCATCTCTATACCTACCTCTGAGAAAACTGATATCTGATATTTGAGTCAACGGGGTATCTTCATTTTTTTGAAAAAAAGTGGGGTTTTGCCTGGATGCTTAGGCGGAAAAGCATTACCCTTGCAGTTCGCACCGTCATAACCATGGTTTTATGTATCGGAGGAACTTCCTCAGTGCGTCTGCCAGGTTTCTGGCTAGCATCAAAGAGGTGGCGGTAATCCATTGCTTTGACGGCGGCAGAATAAAAGAGAGTGAAAACAAACATTATTTGCCCCATGAATGACCGATAACAAGAGAAATGGAGAAAAAAGGAGATGAAGAGGGATGTTTTTGGGGGAAAGTTTGTGATTGTGTGAAATATAAGTAGTATCTTTGCAAGGTTTTTTTGGAACAAGACTAAAAATACACATAATATAATATGATAAAGATTACTTTTCCTGACAATTCCGTGCGCGAGTATGAGGCTGGCGTGACGGGCTTAGAGATTGCCGAGAGCATCAGCCAGAGATTGGCGCAGGACGTGATTGCGTGCGGTGTGAACGGCGAGACGACGGAGTTGAACCGCCCCATCATGGAGGATGCGACGATTGAGCTCTACAAGTTTGAGGACGCTGAGGGCAAGCACGCTTTCTGGCACACGTCGGCTCACCTGATGGCTGAGGCGATTGAGGAGTTGTGGCCTGGCACTCAGTTCGGTATCGGTCCTGCTATCGAGAATGGTTTCTACTATGACGTGATGCCACCTGAGGGCATGAAGCTGAGCGATGCTGACTTCCCCAAGATTGAGAAGAAGATGCAGGAGCTGCAGCAGAAGAAGGAGGCGCTGGTGAGAAAGGACATCTCGAAGAAGGATGTGATGGAGCTGTTCGCCTCGAAGGGTCAGACCTACAAGAACGAGCTGATTGCGGAACTGGAGGATGGTAAGATCACGACTTATACGCAGGGCAATTATATCGACCTCTGTAAGGGCCCCCACTTGATGACCACTGCGCCCATCAAGGCGTTCAAACTGCTGTCGCTCGCTGCTGCCTACTGGCGTGGCGATGAGAAGCGTCCGATGATGACCCGTATCTATGGTATCTCGTTCCCCAAGAAGAAGTTGCTGGATGAGTATCTGGTGGCACTTGAGGAAGCGAAGAAGCGTGACCACAGAAAGATTGGCAAGGAGATGGAGCTGTTCATGTTCTCTGAGCGTGTGGGCAAGGGTCTGCCCATGTGGTTGCCTAAGGGTACTGCTGTACGTATCCGCTTGCAGGATTTCTTGCGTAAGATTCAGAAGCGTTATGGATATCAAGAGGTGATCACACCACATATCGGTGGTAAGAATCTCTATGTGACTTCAGGCCACTATGCTCACTACGGCAAGGACTCCTTCCAACCCATCCAGACGCCAGAAGAGGGAGAAGAGTATATGTTGAAACCTATGAACTGCCCTCACCACTGTGAGATTTTCGCATGGCAGCCACGTTCTTATAAGGATCTTCCTTTCCGTTGTGCTGAATTCGGCACTGTGTATCGCTATGAGCAGTCAGGTGAGTTGCACGGATTGACTCGTGTACGTTCTTTCACTCAGGATGATGCTCACATCTTCTGCCGTCCAGACCAGGTAAAGGATGAGTTTCTCCGTGTGATGGACATCATCAACATCATCTTCAAGGCACTCGACTTCAAGGACTATGAGGCACAGATTTCACTTCGTGACCCAGATGACAAGGAGAAGTACATCGGTTCTGACGAGGTATGGGAACAGGCACAGAACGCCATCATCGAGGCATGTGCAGAAAAGGGTCTGAACACCCGTACAGAGTTAGGCGAAGCTGCTTTTTATGGCCCTAAGCTCGACTTCATGATCAAGGATGCACTGGGTCGTCGTTGGCAATTGGGTACCATCCAGGTGGACTACAACCTGCCCGAGCGTTTCCAACTCGAATATACTGGTGCTGACAACCAAAAGCACCGTCCTGTGATGATCCACCGTGCCCCATTCGGTTCGATGGAGCGTTTCATCGCTGTGCTGATTGAACACACAGCAGGTCACTTCCCACTCTGGCTCACACCTGACCAAGTGGTGGTGCTCCCCATCTCTGAAAAGTTCAATGACTACGCTCAGCAGGTGGCTTCCTCACTCAACGCACAAGAGGTGCGCACCATCGTTGACGACCGTAACGAAAAGATTGGCAGAAAGATTCGCGACAACGAAATGAAGCACATCCCATATCTGCTTATTGTGGGTGAAAAAGAAGCCGCTGATGGCACTGTAAATGTCAGAAAACAAGGCACTCAGCAGCAAGAAACGATGAAAATTGACGATTTTGCGAAGAAAATTCAAGAAGAAGTTCGTCAAATGACAGAAAATTTCTAACTTTGCACCCGATTTTTAAATAAAATAACAAAAACTTAACTAAACACATACCGAAGGTAGCAAGCCAACCGAATGAAAGGTGACAACAAAAAACAACAGTACAGGGTCAACGAACAGATCCGTGTACCAGAAGTGAGAATCGTAGGTGACGGAATAGAGTCCACCGTGATGCCAACCCGTGAAGCCCTGCGTCTCGCAGAAGATAAGGAAGTAGATCTCGTAGAAATCTCTCCCAATGCGCAACCTCCGGTATGTCGTCTCATCGACTACTCTAAGTTCCTCTATCAGCAGAAGAAGAAGGCGAAGGAACTGAAGGCAAAGCAGGTGAAGGTGGAAGTGAAGGAAATTCGCTTCGGACCTCAGACGGGCGAAGCCGACTATGCATTCAAGCTCAAGCACGCTCAGGAATTCCTGACCGACGGCAACAAGGTGAAGGCATACGTGTTCTTCAAGGGACGCTCCATCGTCTTCAAGGAACAGGGAGAAGTGCTGCTCCTCCGTTTCGCCAACGATCTGGAGGAACTGGCAAAGGTGGAGAGCATGCCATCGCTGGAAGGCAAGAAGATGTTCCTCACACTGTCTCCGAAGAAGGCAGGTGCTCCGAAGAAGAGCCAGCAACGCCGCGACAACGAGGCAGCTGAAGCCGCAGCAAAGGCACAGCGCAATGCTGAGAAAGAGGCAGAGGGACCTAACCCCAACAGCCCCTTCGCAGGACTGGCTGAGAAGCTGGCTGCCAAAGAAGAAGAATAGAAGTGCGTAACGCCCTGGTATATGCGTTGCCACACATTATTAATATTAAATAAACAAACAAAAAAATGCCAAAAATTAAAACTAAGTCCGCTGCAAAGAAGCGTTTCACGCTTACTGGAACAGGCAAGATCAAGCGTCAGCACGCTTATCACAGTCACATTTTGACTAAGAAGACGAAGAAGCAGAAGAGAAATCTTGATCACAGCACGATTGTCGTGAAGGCAAACCGCAAGCAAGTGCTCGATTGTCTCGCTCTCCGTTAAAATCCAGTAAGTAATCAACAAAAAGTTTAATCGAATCGTTAGCCTGAAAAGAACGTAATCGAACGTCGCTAACATTCAAAAACAAGAAAAATTATGCCAAGATCAGTAAATCATGTAGCATCACGCGCTCGCCGCAAGAAGATTTTGAAGCGCGTAAAGGGTCAGTTTGGCGCTCGTAAGAACGTCTGGACCGTTGCCAAAAACGCCTATGAGAAAGGCCTCACCTACGCATTCGCAGACCGTCGTCGCAAGAAGCGTGAGTTCCGTTCTCTCTGGATTCAGCGTATCAACGCAGCCGCTCGTGCAGAGGGTATGTCTTACTCTCAGTTCATCGGCGCTCTCCACAAGGCTGGCATCGACCTCAACCGTAAGACACTTGCTTACCTCGCAGTACACAACGCAGAGGCATTCAAGGCTATCGTTGAGAAGGTAAAGTAAATCAACATTAGTGACAAAATAAAGCATCTTTCTCATGTAGGAAGGTGCTTTTATTGATAATAAGTAATAACTCCTATAACTTCGATAACTTCTAAAATAAACAGATATGAAAGCATTTGTATTCCCTGGTCAGGGCGCTCAGTTCACAGGAATGGGCAAAGACCTCTACGACACCAATCCTAAGGCAAAGGAATTGTTTGACAAGGCTAACGAAATCCTTGGTTTCGACATCACCAAGATCATGTTTGAAGGTACAGCAGAAGAATTGAAGCAGACAAAGGTGACACAGCCAGCTGTGTTCCTCCACTCTGTGATTTCAGCAATCTGTCTGGGCGACGCATTCGATGCAGATATGGTGGGTGGTCACTCTTTGGGTGAGTTCTCAGCCCTTGTTGCAGCAGGTGCCCTCTCATTCGAGGACGGCCTGAAGCTGGTTTCTCAGCGTGCTCAGGCTATGCAGAAGGCTTGTGAGGCAGCTCCTTCTACGATGGCAGCCATCATCGGTTTGGATGACGCAAAGGTAGAAGAGGTTTGTGCTTCTATCTCAAAGCCTGGCAATATCGTTGTTCCTGCCAACTACAACAACCCTGGTCAGCTCGTTATCTCTGGTAATGTGGAAGCAGTCAACGAGGCTTGTGAGGCTTTGAAGGCGGCAGGTGCAAAGCGCGCGCTTCCACTCCCAGTCGGTGGTGCGTTCCACTCTCCTCTCATGCAGCCAGCCAAGGACGAACTGCAGGCAGCCATCGAGGCTACTGAGTTCCACACCCCACGCATCCCTGTATATCAGAATGTTGACGCAAAGGCTCACACCGATGCCAACGAGATAAAGCAGAACCTCATCGCTCAGCTCACCGCTCCTGTAAAGTGGACCTACGAGGTACAGCAGATGATGAAGGATGGTGCTACCGACTTCGTAGAGTGCGGTCCTGGCAAGGCTCTTCAGGGCATGATACTCAAGATTGCCAAAGGCGTTGAGGGCATCACCATCGACGGTGTGCAGTAAACGTATTTGTTTTCAGAATAAATCAT
>JAEEGJ010014536.1_pt1 | contig 18637 bp, 15 predicted proteins | sample 8958761 | NCBI WGS metagenome assembly JAEEGJ01 (sample SAMN16246546, study PRJNA631951) | gut metagenome | biome: gut microbiome; feature: rumen; material: RS-attached | host: Bos | place: Iran: Karaj | collected 2018-10
GGATTTTTCCTATCTTTGCATTTACCCGCCATCGGGTGACCATTAACGAAAATGTCATGGACAAACTGAACACTGCCTATTGCTCCGACAAGTACCAGTACACGATGGGAAAGTCGTACCTGGAATGCGGAAAGGACAAGGAAATCGCCACCTTCAACCTGTTTTACCGGAAGGCTCCGGAGAACAACAACTGGGCCGTGGTGAGCGGCACGGAAGAAGTCATCCAGATGGTCCAGAAACTGGGCACCGAGCCGGAGGAATTCTATGAGAAGTTCCTCCCCGGGGACGACTACAAGGAGTTCCGCAAGTATCTGAGCACGATGAAGTTCACCGGCGCGGTGTACTGCATGCGCGAGGGCGAGATCGCCTTCCCCACGCAGCCCATCGTCACCGTCGTCGCGCCCATGATCGAGGCCCAGGTCCTGGAGACCCCGATGCTGTGTATCCTGAACCACCAGATGGCCGTCGCGACAAAGGCTTCCCGCGTTTGCCGTGCGACGGACAAGCCGGTCTCGGAGTTCGGTTCCCGGCGGGCGCACGGCCCCTGGGCCGCCGTCTATGGCGGCAAGGCCGCGCAGATCGCCGGCTGTGCCTCCTCGTCGAACATCCTTACCGGTGCGATGAACAATGTCCCTTCCACCGGCACGATGGCGCACAGTTTCGTGACCGCCTACGGCAGCACCGTCGAGGGTGAGCACAAGGCCTTCTGCGACTACATCCGCACGCACCGGGGCGAGAACATCATCCTCCTCATCGACACGTACGACACCCTCAAATGCGGTGTCAAGAATGCCATCCGCGCCTTCCGCGAGAACGGGATCGACGACAACTATCCCGGCGGCTACGGCGTCCGGCTGGACAGCGGCGACCTCGCGTACCTGTCGCAGGAAGTCCGCTCCATCCTGGACGAGCACGGACTCAAGAAGTGCAAGATCTTCGCGACCAACAGCCTGGACGAATACCTGATCACGGACCTCGAACGCCAGGGCGCCTGCATCGACAGTTACGGCGTGGGCGACGCCATCGCCACCTCCAAGGCCGCCCCCTGCTTCGGCAATGTCTATAAACTCGTGCAGATCGGCGACCAGCCCGTCCTGAAGCGCTCCGAGGACAAGATCAAACTCATCAACCCGGGCTTCCAGATCACCTGGCGCATCAGCGCCCTGGACTCCTCCAAGGGCAACAAGATCGACGGTTACGTGTTCAAGGCCGATGTCACCTGCCTCCGCGGCGACAGGATGGACCTCGCGATCCAGAAGGGCGAGACCATCACCGTCCGTGACGAGTACGACTCCTTCAAGTACAAGACCTTCGAGGCCGGCTCCTACGAGGCCCGTCCGCTCCAGCACCAGGCCATCGCGAACGGCAAGCGCGTGTGCCCGCAGCACACCCTGATGCAGAAGAAGGCCTTCTTCAAGGACAACCTGCACCACTTCTCTCCGGCGGAATCCCGCCTCATCAACCCGCACTACTACAAGGTGGACATCTCCGACGACCTCTACGACACCAAGATGCGCCTGATCGACGACCTCGTGAAGCAGATCCAGGCCTTCGAAATCGACTAGCCATGGCAAAGAAAATGAAAGACAGCGCATTGGTGGTCGTGGATATGCTCTACGACTTCATCGACGGGAGCATGGCGTGCCAGGGGGCCGAGGGGGCCATCGAGGGCACGCTCCGGGCCATCGACAGACTCACAGACGGGACGGATGCCGACGATACGTGCGTCGTTTCCACCTATCCGATCCTCTTCATCCGGGACCATCACCCCGCGGACCACTGCTCCTTCGCGGCGCAGGGCGGTCCCTGGCCACCGCATTGCGTCCAGGGCACCCACGGGGCCGATGTCCACGAGTCTCTCCTCCCTTACGTGAAGGAGGACCTGACCTTCTTCAAGGGTGAGGACCCGGCCAAGGAGCAGTACAGTGGTTTCGAGGGGATGAACGCTGCCGGGCAGAGCCTCGCCGAAGTCCTGAAACTCCTGGACATCAAGAATATCCTCGTGTGCGGCATCGCTACGGAGTATTGCGTCCGCAACACCGCGGAGGATCTCCTGAAGGACGGTTTCGAGGTTTATGTCATCAAGGACGCCCTCGCCTGGGTCGATGCCGCGGGCCACGTGGAGGCGCTCCAGGCAATGGAGGAGGAGGGGATTCATCTGATCTGACGGACCAGCCCTACGGCCGCCAGTCCGTCAGTAAGATCACTTTCACATACTCGTTCGTCAGACCGCCGGAGCCTTTCTGGGAGTCGGCGATGAGGACGAGCGTGCGGCGGTCGTCCGCAAGGGTGGGGCCGAGGCACATGCCTTCAAAGTCGGCAAGGTCCATGGCGCCGGTCTGGAAGGAGCAGAGGAGGGACTTGCGGAGGATGCCCGCGGTGTCGTTGACCGGGTCCACCAGGTATAGGTTGTGCCTCGAGAAGGCCTTCTGCAGTTTATCCCAGAGGCTGCCCTTGGGTACATAGACTTCGCGTTCCAGCACGAGGAGGCGGCCGTCGTCAAGGGCGGTCACGGCCGGGATGCCGAACACATAGGCGACGGTGCCCGCCGCACTCCGGATGGGCTCATCGGCCTGATAGAGAAATCGTTCGGCAGGTCTCCCGTCGATGGTGAAACTTTGGAGCCGATGCAGGCGGGGGAAGAAGGTATCCTCCAGCAGGGGAGCCTCCGTCGTGGTCCAGAAAAGTCCCGTGGAGTCATTGTAGGAAAGGGCCTCGAAGCCGTAATTGTCGGTGATGGACCTGACGGAAAGGTCTGCCGGGACGTGGAGGCCCTTCCCGGTTTCCCGACCGGCCAGGTCATATTCGAGGATTTCCTGGTGCTTTTCCGAGGAGACGTAGAGTTTCGCGAGGGAGGGGACGAAGGCGATGCCTTCACAGTCCCGCTTCTTGCCTTCCGCGGCGGCAGTTCCGTCCGCCAGTTGCATGGTCACGTTGCCCACGGCGCCGTAACTGTCGATGGGAATGTTGAAATGGATGATGCCGCCACCCTTCAGGTCGTCGCTCACGACGGCATAGCGGTTCCCCTGGATCCAGGTGATGCCGGAATACTCGCCGGCGTCGATGTACAAGGGGGTGGCGGCAAGGGGGTGAGCGGTGAGGCCGGGCGCAGGCGCCTCCGGCAGGAGGCAGACGGCGTCCCAGCGGTACGCCGTGCCGGCGTGGAGGTCGTGGCCGGGGAGGCGGGCCGACCAGGTGCGGCCGTCCCTCGCGGTCGCGAGGACGGCGGTCGCCGGGAGGTCGCCCGGCCGCTTCGCCATCCATACGACCAGCGTCCCCGTTTCCGGAATGCTGACCGGGAGTTCCGAAACGGCCCCTTGCATGGGCACCAGCATAACCCTGTCGATGCCCGCATCAGCCGGCAGCCCCTCCAGTTGCATCCGCACATAGGCGCTTTCGTGCTTCACGATAAATAAGGTATCGCCATTCTCCGTGAAAGTGGTGTCCGTCCGGAAACTGTCCTGCGCGAACAGTCCCTCCGTTTCTGCGTCAACTTCCACAGGCGTCCCGTCCCCGAATCGGACAGGTTCATGCACGACCGTCCCCTTCGGCTGCGCACTGCAGCAGAAGGCCGGGAAGCCGGCCAGGAAGAGGCTGAGCAGGATTCTTTTCACCGAACGGTCATTTGCTTGCAAAGATAAGAATAATTAATTTTGCATTATGTCACTGGAATCCTTGTTCGAACAGTATACCGGAGGGGCGCCCGTCACGAGCGTGGCCCTCACCGGGTCGGCTTCCCACCGGCGGTACTACCGCCTGACGGGGGCCGACGGGCGGACGCTCATCGGCGTAGAGGGCACCGATGCCGACGAGAACCGCGCCTTCCTCACCATCGACCGTCACTTTGCCGCCAAGGGCATCCATGTCCCGAAGGTAGTGGCCGTGGACGGCCTCTGCTATCTGCAGGAGGACCTGGGATCGACAGTCCTGTACGACGCGCTCGCCGCCGGACGCGCCTCGGGCCACTACGGTCCGGACGAGGTCGCGCTGCTGCGCAAGACCCTCGCCGCCCTCCCGAAGATCCAGGTCGAGGGCGCCCGGGGACTGGATTTCTCGGTCTGCTACCCGCAGCCTTCCTTCGACGCGCGGATGGTGGACTTCGACCTGAACTATTTCAAGTACGACTTCTTGAAACTGGTCGGCGTGGAGTTCAATGAGGTCTTCCTGCAGGACGACTTCGACCGCTTGAAGGCGGACCTTCTGGCCGAACCTTCCGACACCTTCCTGTACCGGGACTTCAACGCCCGGAACGTGATGCTGGTGGACGGCGAGCCCTATTTCATCGACTTTCAGGGCGGCCGTCGCGGCCCCGTATATTACGATGTAGCCTCCTTCCTATGGCAAGCCCGCGCCAAGTATCCGGAATCCCTTCGTGAAGAACTCCTGCAGGTCTATCTGGATGCCCTTCGCGCGTACGGGCCCGTGGACGAAGCCCACTTCCGGCAGCGCTTCCGTCTCTTCATCCTCTTCCGGATGCTTCAGGTCCTCGGCTGCTATGGCTACCGCGGCCTCTGGGAAGGCAACAAGGCTTTCTCCAGCAGCATCCCCCCGGCCTTGGCGATCGTCAAGTCCCTTCTGCCGTTCAATGACTATCCCTACCTCTCCGAGATCCTCGCCAATCTTTGTTGGGGCGACCCGGAGCAATCTCCGATTGCGGAGGGTTCGGGAAATAACACTCCCTCCGGAGAAAGGGCGCCCCTGACGGTGACCATTTACAGTTTTTCCTTCAAGAAGGGCATTCCGGAGGATATGTCCGGGAATGGGGGAGGGTATGTGTTCGACTGCCGGAGCGTGCACAATCCCGGGAAGTATGAGCGGTTCAAGCAATTGACCGGCCTGGATGCGCCCGTTATCGAGTTCCTGGAACAGGACGGCGAGATACTCCGTTTCCTGGACCATGTCTATGCCCTGGTCGATGTGCATGTGGAACGCTTCCTTTCCCGTGGCTTCACCCATCTGCAAGTCAGTTTCGGTTGCACCGGCGGCCAGCACCGCTCTGCCTACAGCGCCCAGCATCTCGCCGAACACCTGGTCGCGAAGTATCCGGTAAAAGTTCACCTCATCCACCGCGAGCGGGGCATAGAACGCTGGCTGCCCGAAGATTGCGTCGAATGTAAGTGACTGACAGTGATTGACTTAATGATAGTTGAGTGTGTGAAACGGAGCAGTCATTATTGCATAAGGATTTGATAATAAACAAGTTCCATTCTACGGTTGTCAGACGATGAAAGCGATGATCTTTGCCGCGGGGCTGGGGACCCGCCTGAAACCTATCACCGACACGATGCCAAAGGCGCTCGTGCCTGTGTGCGGACAGCCTTTGCTATATCACGTCGTCACCAAACTAGTGGCGGCGGGATATGATGACCTCGTCGTCAATGTCCATCACTTCCCGGACCGGATCATCCATTATCTGCACTCTCACGACTTCGGCTCTCACATTGCCGTCTCAGACGAAAGGGACTTCCTGCGGGAGACGGGCGGAGGGATCAAGTATGCGCGGCCGCTACTGGTAAAGGAGGAGATTCCCGGTCAAGCCGGGAATGACGGAAACGAGCCCTTCCTGGTCCATAATGTGGATATTGTCAGTAACTTGGACCTCCAGTGGTTGCGGGAGCGACACCGGGAGGGGGCGCTGGCGACGCTGGTTGTGAGCGAGCGGAAAACGCAGCGCTATTTCCTTTTTGACGAAGACAACCGGCTGAAGGGATGGACCAATATCGCGACGGGGGAGGTCCGGAGCCCGTTCCCCGACATCGACCCGGAACGGTGCCGCAAACTCGCCTTCGCCGGCATCCACCTGATTTCGCCGGCCATCTTTGACGCCTTTGACAGGTACGGCTTCGGCGACCGCTTCTCCATCGTGGACTTCTACCTTCGCGCCTGCGCCGACTATCCTATCTACGCAGCCGTCCCTCCGGATTTCACTCTCGTGGACGTGGGCAAAAAAGAAACCCTCTCCGAAGCGGAAAGGGTTTGTGAAACTATTCTTCGGTAGGAACCGATTCTTCAGCCGGTGTTTCAGCCGGAACCTCTTCGACCACCGTCTCGTCGGCGGGCGGGATGCGGTCGATGTTGCCCCAGGGGTTCTCGAGTTTGACGCGGGAGAAGACCCAGAGGCAGGCGGCGAGGACGACGCAACTCACCAGGAATACGATCGTGTAGGTCTGCTTGCCCAGGATGTCGATCCAGTATTCGTAGTCCTTCAGGCTCTCGATGTTGGAGAGGATGACGGAGGTGCCGTTGTTCACGAAGTGGATGATCATCGTGAGAATCAGGGAGCCGGTCTTGTAATAGACATAGCCCATCACCAGGCCGATGAGGAAGGCGTTGAGGGCCTGCCAGGGATTCGCGTGGATGACGGCGAAGAAGAGGGCGGAGACGACGATGGCCCAGGCGGGTTTCATCTTCGTCAGCAGGCCGCGGAGCACCATGCCCCGGCATAGCCACTCCTCGAAGATGGGAGCGAAGATGGCGACTACCAGGAACGAGGACCAGAGGGGACCGCCCGTCATCTGCTTCATCAGTTCGGTGAACATGTCGTAGAACTCGGACAGGACGGACGACTTGTTCGTGAGTTGCATGTTCCAGTAGTTCGGAAGGTCGAACGCGAACATGGAAGCGAAGGTCATCACAACCGTCACGAGAATCATGATGCCCAGGCCGTAGGGGCTGAAATGCCTGTTGTCCAGTACGTAACCGGGGTCGAAGACCATGTTCCTGCGGCTCTGGTTCGCCGCATAGACCATGGCCGGGAGGAACTGGACCGGATAGAGGACGATCATTCCGTAGTCCAGGATGGCCTGCTGGGACATGAACAGACCCATGACCAGTTGGACGATGCCTGCCAGCAGGGCACCCAGGAGGAACCAGCCGATGAAGCCGAACATCCCCTTGATGCCGGGCACATACCAGGCGTGGCCGGCGTAGAGGTCGTAGTTATTGACCTTGCGTGCGGAAAAGGAAACCATATCAATAAAGCGGGCTGGGATAGACACCTTCTTCCACGAGGGAAGCGAACTTGGCGACGACACCGGGGCGGTCCTCCTTGAAGGTTACACCGAACCAGTGGGACGGGGTGGAGAGCACCTCGCAGGCGCCCTGGCCGGACTTGACGATGCAGTCCACGGCGAAGGGGATGTAGAACTCCTTCTTGGGCTCGTTCGCATTGACCTCCAGGAACTGCTCGAAGATGGCTTCGCTCTTAGCGAAATAGTCGGGGGTGAAGCCCCACATGTTCATCGAGCACAGCGCCTTGGCGTCCAGGGCCACGTGCTCCTCGCCGGTGACGGAGTTGTTGCCGTACACCACGCCGTCGGCCTCCAGACCGATCTGCAGGTGTTCGGCGATGTCGGTGAGGTTGCCGGCGCTGTCATACGAGCAGATTCCCCGCGAGACGGTCCCGTTCTCGGACAGGGTGTTGTCCAGTTCGAAGCCGACGATGCAGTACTGGCCCGTGGTGCCCGCGTGCTTGCGGCACCAGTCGCCGAGGATGCGGAAGGACTCCTTGCCGTAGAAGTCGTCGCCGTTGATGACGGCGAACGGCTCATGGATCACGTCCTTCGCCATCAGGACCGCATGGGCGGTACCCCAGGGCTTCACGCGCTCGGGATTGAGCGGGAAACGGGCGGGGATCTTGTTCAGTTCCTGGGTGACGAAGACGAACTCGAGGGGCTCTCCGTCAACGGTCTTGACACCGGCGTACTTGGCCTGGACGGCCTTTTCCATATCGGCCTTGAAGGATTCGCGGACGATGTAAACGACCTTGCCGAAACCGGCTTCCACCGCGTCGTGGATGGAATAGTCGATGATGGTTTCTCCATGGGGACCGAGGCCGTCCATCTGCTTGAGTCCGCCGTAGCGGCTGCCCATGCCGGCGGCCAGGACGAGAAGGGTAGGTTTCATATCGAAGTTTTTTTAAATTTGTTTTCGCGTAATTCATGCAAATTTACTAATTTCGCGGAAAAGTCGGAACACTATCTCCCGGATTTATGGCGGACAAGAAAACCAAGGGCAGCCTGCTCAGGCGCAGCGACCACAATTACTTCCTCCCGTTCGTGATCGTCATCACGGCGCTGGCGGCGCTGTGGCTCCTTTTCCTGTCGCACAGCAGCGTCCTGAACTGGGTCCGCGCGAACCTGGAGATCCAGCGCCAGGAGCGCCAGATGGACCGGCTCCGCAGCGACATCGACGCCATGGACGCGGAGATCCAGGCCCTCACCAACAGCCGGGACTCCCTGGAGAAGTTCGCCCGGGAGACGTATCACTTCGCCGCTCCGGGGGAGGACGTTTACATTATCGAATAGATTCTTCGACTGCGCTCAGAATGGCAGCGGGCCGTCGTTGAACACGGCCACGGTGCGGCGTGCTTCGGCGACGTCGTGTACGCGGAGCCAGGTGGCGCCGCGCTGGAGCGCGAGCAGGTGCGCGACCTGCGTGGTGGGGAGCGCTTCCTCGGGCGTGATGCCGAACCGCTTGTAAATCATGCTCTTGCGGGATACGCCCACGAGGATGGGCATTTGCAGGACCTGCAACCGGTCCAACTCCCGGAGGAGCGTCCAGTTCTGCTCCACCGTCTTGGCGAAGCCGAAACCCGGGTCCAGGATCCAGTCCGTGACGCCGGCCTTCGCGGCCCGCTTCGCAAACGCACGGAAATACCGCACCACTTCCGCGGTCACCCCTTTGGGGTAGTCCGTCAAGGTTTGCATCGTCTCCGGCGTTCCGCGCAGGTGCATCGCGATGTAGGGGAGGCCCAACCGACCCACCAGCGGCAGCATCGCCGCGTCGTATGCGCCGGCCGATATGTCATTGACCATGAATGGGCCGATGAGGTCGTACGCCCTTTCCGCGACGGATGCCCAATATGTGTCGATGGAAATGCCGGCCTCGGGAAATGCCTGCCGGATGGCCCACAGGGCCGGTTCCAGCCTACGCCACTCCTCGTCCGCCCCGACGGGCTGCGCCCCAGGCCGGGTGGAGCAGGCGCCGAGGTCGATCCGGTCGGCCCCTTCCCGGAGCATCGTCCCCACGCGCTCCAGGAGCGCATCCGCCCCCTGGACGCGGCTCGGCGCGAAGTACGAGTCGTCCGTGAGGTTCACGATCCCGAGGATATGGATTTTGCGGTTCATAGCGCAAAAATAACTATATTTGTGCAATAAACCGAATCACCATGCTCATCGTGCTGGAGGGCCTGGACGGGGCGGGGAAGTCCACCCAGGTCAAGAAACTGAAGGAATACCTCACCGAGCGCTGCGGGGAACTGGAGTACATCCATTTCCCGCGCTACGACGCCCCGGTGTACGGCGACCTCATCGGCCGTTTCCTCAAGGGCGAGTTCGGCAGCATCGACGCCGTACATCCGCAACTCGTGGCCCTGCTCTTCGCGGAGGACCGCCACAGGGCGGCCCCGCTCATGCGCGAAGCCCTAGACGCCGGCAAGGTCGTCCTCCTGGACCGCTACGTCTATTCCAACATCGCCTACCAGTGCGCGAAACTTCCCCAGGGGCCGGAGCGCATCCGCCTCCGCAACTGGATCTTCGACACGGAATTCGGCGATTTCAACCTCCCGGAACCGGACCTGAACCTGTTCCTGGACGTTCCCATCGGCTTTGTGGAGAAGAGCCTCGCGGCGCATCGGCAAGGAGATGACCGCAACTACCTGCACGGCAGCCAGGACATCCACGAGGCGGACATCCGCTTCCAGCAGGCCGTCCGCGACCTGTACCGTACCGAAGCCGCCCGCGACCCGCGCTTCCTCCGCATCGACTGCGGGGATGCGGAAGGCCGGATGCTTCCCCCCGACGACATTTTCGCCAAGGTCCGCGCGGCCGTCGATCCTTACCTCGTATGAAAAAGGCACATCATAGACTCCGGCGCTTCTGCGCCATCCTCATCGGCCTCGTGTTCCTGGCTTCCGGCCTGCTGAAGTTGCTGGATCCGGTGGGCACCGGCCTCATCGTGAGCGAGTATCTCAAGTTCTTCCACATGGGCTTCCTCCAGGGGGCCGCGAAGGGCTTCGGCATGGTCCTGTCCCTGTTGGAAGCCATCACCGGTGCCGCGCTCGTCAGCGGCGTCTATCGACGCCTCACTGCCGCCGTCACCTCCTTCCTCATCCTCTTCTTCACCATCATCACCCTGATCCTGTGGATCGCGAATCCGGTCATGGACTGCGGCTGCTTCGGTGAAGCCATCCATCTTACCCACCTGCAGACGCTCCTCAAGAACGTCGTGCTCCTGGTGCTGGCCGTCATCGCGTTCATCCCGTTCCAGAACTTCGGCGTGCCCCGGAAACGGAAGAAGATCGCCTTCGCCCTGGCCGCCCTCTCGCTGGTTTTCGCCCTCTGCTACAATGCCCGGCACCTGCCGATGATCGATTTTACGGAGTTCGCCCCGGGCGCGGAACTGTTCGCTTCCCTGGACAACGATTACCAGGAGATGGACGGGAAGGTCCCGACTTTCATCTACGAGCGGGCCGGCCAGCGGGGTTCCTTCACGCTGGACAACCTGCCGGATTCCACCTGGACCTTCGTCGCCGTCGATACACTCACCCGCAGCGGCCTCTACAAGACCGCATCCAAGCCCGTCCTCTCGTTCCGTGACGCGGAGGGCAATTACCAGGACGAACTCGCCGTCCTCGGGAAAGTGATGGTCTTCTCCGTCTATGACCCCGATGATGCCGATTGGGACCGCATCCGCACCCAGGCCGGGGAGGCCCGTGCCGCCGGTGCGACTCCGCTCATCCTCTCCGTCCCCGGTGAAGATGCGCCCCAGGGCGTGTATTATGCCGATTTCAAGCCGCTCATCACCCTGAACCGTGCGAACGGAGGTGCGACCTACTTCAACGACGGGGAACTGATCTCCAAGTGGAGCCCCCGCGACGTGCCGGAAGGGGAGGAACTGCGCCGTGTGCTCGACCGCGAGCCCGTCGGCATGTCCACCGATTTCATCGTCGGCCGCCGGATCAAGGCGCAAGGCTTCGCGCTCTATCTGCTGGCTTTGCTGCTCCTTCTGTAATACAGGAAACGCCCGCTCGAAAGCGGGCGTTTCCATTTGATTTCCAACCGTTTATTCAAGCGTCAATCCGTATCCCTCCTGCTGGGGATCGTATTTCCAGTTGGAGAAGTTAGGATGTGCGACCACGGCGGCGGGAATCACGCCGGACATCTTGTTGCCCTGCACCTGTACCTGTTTGGTCTTCTCGGGAAGGCCTGCAAAACTTTCCGGAATCGTCCCGGTGATGTTGCAGCCGTAAATCTGGATGCTGGGGGCCGTTCCGTTTTCGAGGGATTTGAGTTTGCCCAGGGAGGCGGGCAGGGGACCGGTCAGGCCGGGATTGGTGTGTAGCATCACCGTCTGCAGGACGGGCATGTCCCAGATGTCGGGCAGGTTGCCGCTCAGGTCGGTCTTGAACGCCATGAACTGAAGCAGGCTCTCGCACTGGCCCAGTTCGGCCGGGATCTCACCGCCGATACCTGTCTGGGAGATGTTCAGGCGCGCGAGTTTCTTCAGACTGCCGATTTCCGCGGGGATGCTGCCGGTCAGATTGGCATTCCGGTCCACATACAGTTCGTTTAGTTCCGTCAACTGTGCGATCTTGCCGGACAGCGAACCGGTGAGGTCGTTGTTCTGGAGATAGAGTTTCTGCAACTTGCTTAGACCGTACACGGCGTCCGGGATGGCGCCGGAGAGTTTGTTGCTGTTGATCCGGAGTTCCACGAGTTCGGTCAAGTCGCCGACCTCTTCCGGGAGTGTCCAATCCTCGGTGATGACGCCGCTCGTGGAGAGTTTCAGGGCCGTGACACGACCATCGGTGACGGTGACGGCGGGCCAGGTGTCGATGGGTTTGTCCAGTTCCCACTGGTTCTTGGCCCAGTTGGCGCCGTTGGAGGCGTTGTAGATGGCGACGAGGGCCAGGGAGTCGGCCAGGTGGCCGGGTTCGACCGCCGCCTGGTTGACAGTCACGGTCTTCGTCGAGTTGCCGACGGTTTCCTTGAACGTGACAACCGCGTTACGGGCGACGCGGATGTCACTGGCGGCGACGGTCAGGGTGACTTTGGCATTGCCTTCGCCGCTTGCAGGTTCGGCTGTGATCCAACCGCAGTCCTCGGGAACGGAGACGGTCCAGGGGGAGTTGGCGGTGACATCGACATCCGCCGTTCCGCCGACGGCATCGACATCCAGCGTCGTGGGGTTGACGAGGATCGACGGGGAGAGGGAGAGTTGGCTCACGCGGACCGAAGCGGTCTTGTCTCCGGCCTTGACGGTCACGGTGGAGGAGCGGACCTCGAACTTGTCATTCTCCGTCACGGTAATCTTGAAGGAGCCGTTACCGGTTCCGGAAGTGGGAGAGACGGTCACCCAGGCATCGGGGCAAGACACGGTCCAGTCGACGTTCGAGGTGACGCTGATGCTTTTCTCCAGCGAGCCGGACGCATCGAAGTTGGCTGCGAGGTCGGACAGGGAGAGTTCCGGAATCACTGTCGGCGTGCAGGCGAGGACCAGGAGTCCCGCCACGAAGGCTGTCAGGGCTTTCAGCGTGTTTGTGGAATGAATCATAATTGGGAAGATTGATTGTTGGATATCCATTCATGCTCGTCTTTCAGGGGAAGACGAGGGTGTTTCCGCGCGTAGCGGCGGAGTTCGCGTTCGTACCTCGCGAGGGATTTCTCCCCGCAGGTGCGGAGGATTCGTTCTGGGAGGAAATGGCCCACCAGTTCGTTGAGTATGCGCTGCTCGTCATCTTCGTCCTTGAGTGCGGAAGGAACGCTGTCCAGGGCGTCGAAGATGAACTTGAGTGTCCTGTTCCGGGTTTTCTCGTCCACGGGAACGCCTTGGACCGTTCCGCCGATGTTCGAGAGGGACAGGGATATGTACCGATAATAGTATTTCCGGAGGAGGGCCTGACGCTGCGGCGTGAGACCGTCCAGGTCCAGAAGGGTGCGGCAGTTGCGAAGACCCGCCTCCGAGGAGCGAAGGAGGTCGTTCCCCAGGCTTTCCGCCTGTGCGGACGGGTCCGGGGAGATTGCGGCCGTGATGATGGGCGCGAAATAGTCGTATCCGCCGGGTTCCGGCTCGTCGGAACCGTAGCCGAGGGCGATGGCATAATAGTCATAAGGGCCGATACGGGGAGGAAGGAGGTTCACCCCGGCCGCGATGTCCTTCGCCGTAGCGATGTGGTTGTACCGGGCATAGTCCATCACGGAGGCGGAAGTGCCGTAGCGCTGCGTGAAACGGGCGTCGCGCAGGGAATCGGTCGGATAGGACCAGGAGGCGCCCATGTTGTGGCTCAGGCCCAGCACATGCCCCATCTCGTGGCAGACGGCGTGTCGGATCAGCGGACCGAGGAGTTCGATCGGGTAGTCCTCCTGCCGGGCCTCGGGGTCGGCCGCACCGGTCTGGACATAGCGCCACCCCTGGAGCAGGTCCACGACGTTCTTCCACCAGAGGATGTCCCCCTGGAGGATCTCGCCGCTGCGGGGGTCGAAGAGCACGTCACCCTTGGCATTGGACTCTTCCACGTCCATGTAGCGGACCATGTTCACCAGCGGGGAACTGGTGTCCAGTCCCTCCGGTTCGGCATGCACGGCCAGCACATCGCCAAGACCGATGGCCCGGAACGCCTTGTTCCAGTCCTCGATTCCTTCCTTGATATAGGGGAACCACTCCGCAGGGAAAGTCTTGTCCACGTAAAAGTCGATGGTCCTGCCTCCCGACAGGTCCCACCGCAGGGCCGGGGCCGGCCGTTGACTGCCCCGTCCCCGGTGTTCGACCCGGGTGTAGCCGGCCTTCTGCGGATCGACAAACCGTTCAGGCATCGGCGTTTCCCGCAGGTACAGGAGGTAGCAGGTGGCTGTGACTTCCAGCCCGGAGGCGTACTTGTATCGGCCGGTGACCAGCAGATAGCGATCCGTTTCGGCCGTGGACAGAATCCCACCCTCGCCCGCACGTCCGCCCAGCATCCGGGGCGGGATGGCGGAAAGCGGCTCCGGATAGGTGGAGAACCAGGGATCCGGGTCGATGACGAAAGCATCCTCCGTCTCTTCCACGATGGGGAAGAAAGCGGGGGGCGGACCGGGCCTCCGGCCAGGGCTGCGGCGCCCGTCCGCCGGTGTCAGGACCAGGCCGTCTTGCACCCTCCGGAAAGCGGCGAGCATCGGCTGGGGGTTCCGCTGTCCGGGTGCGAACACTTTGCCGCGGGGACGGTTCACGTCCACAATACGGGATCCGCACAACAACGGCGCACCCACCTTGTCCTTGGGTACGTGCAGCAGCGTCAGAGCCGTCAATATGCTCAGAATCAAGTGCATCCGCTAGCGGGGCCAGATCTTGTACTCGACCTTCCAGAGGCCGTCATCCCGGACGATGGCCCATTTGTCCAGGTCCACATCCCGCATGAAGCGCTCGTCTTCACTGCTGAACCACGCCGTGATGTAAAGGACCCTCTCGTCCAGGTCATACCGGCCCTCCATTCTTTCCAGCGTCACATACACCTTGCCCTGGATGGCCGTGCTGGTGGAAACCGCCATGTCGCCGCCGGTCATCTTGGCGTCGTCCTTCCATTCATTGCCCCACTGCGCGTAATCGCCGATGTAGGCGAAGAATTTCCGGGGAGAAGGCATCACGAGGGAACCCTTGTTGAGGTCGTCCGGCCGGTCGGGGACGAATCGGAAGAGGGAATCGCAGGGGAAGAAACTCCGGTAACTTTCGTTCTGGCCGTAATCCAGGATGGTAATCTCATTGGGCCGTCTCAACCCAGGGCAAAGATCCGGCAGGCGGAACGGATGCGACGGAGAAGCCGTGGCGGGGCAACTGAAGGAGGAGTGGTTCCACAGGCTGCGATGACTTCGCACATAGTTGGAGCCTTCTGCAGAGGGTCCTATGTCCACTGTGGTATTGCCATCCCATTCCCCGTCGGGGGTCTTGATGGCCTGGTTCCAGCGGTAACCGGTACCGCCGTTCAGGGCGGGCGTCCGCCAGAGGGCTTTCAGCGGAACCTCGGGATCGTAGAGACGGACAGGGACTGAGGCGCGGTCAGGATCGACCGCATATCGGCCCGACTTGGGGACGACGGTCAGGGAGACTTGCCGGTCGTAGCCGGACTGGTCCTTCTTCAGGATCTCCACCTCAAAGGTATGGCTCCGGGCACCGGCGGGGAAAGTGAAGCCGGAGGTGCCGCTGCCTGCGATGCGGTAGTCCCTCCCGTATTCCAGGTCACCGAAGGTCAGTTCCACGTCCACGTCCGTGGTCGTATTGCGGTCCGGAACCAATTGGAAGGAAAGGGTTTCAGCCAGGAAAGGATTGGTCACGACGGTCTCTTCCCGGGAAACCAGGTGGAAAATGGGAATCTTGATCGTCTTCGTGATTTCCACGCGGGCGGTGCTCTTCTTCTCCGGGTCCACGGTGTAGCGCTCGCCGGGTTTGAGGATTACTTCAATCCAGGATGATTCCGCCCAGATCTCGTCATCGACCAGGTCCACGCGGACCTTCGCGTCCTGCTGTCCTGCGGTGATGTCCACGGTCTTGGCCGCCAAGCGGTACTGCACGCCTTCCACTAGGGAGCCGGTCACATTCAGGCCGATGCTGAATGCCAGTGCCGCCGGCCGGGAAAGGTGCAGGTCGATGTCCAGACCGCCGTCGTCGGCATTCACGGCGTACCGGTCGCTTCCGAATTCCACCGCCGGAGCGAAGTAGCGGGTATCCTCCGCCTGCCGGCAGGCGGTTGCGGCCAGGATGGCTGCGAGGAGTATGGAGAATCTTTTCATGGCGTCAGAAGGTAAACAGGCCGATGGAAAGGGACGCATCCGCGAGGCTGCCGTCGGGCAGGGCCCTGCCATAATGGCCGCTCAGCCGCACATAGCCATTGGCCATCCCGGCCTTCCCCAGGTTCATCGGGAAGGTCCAGGTGAGGCTGGCACCGCCGCCGAAACGCTTTTTCCCATAGTAGGCGGCGTCAGGGACGAGGACTTCGCGGGTATAGTCATTGTCGTACAGGAGGCTTTGGGAGGTGGCCAGGGGCAGGCTGCCGGTCGCACGGACTTCGGCTTCCAGCCGGTTCCGGCGGACATCCGCCAGCAGGAAGGAACCGCCCAGCGAGCAGGACAGGACATCGGACTTGAAGCCCGCGTAGGGGAGGAAGCACTCTTTGAGGAAGCCGGTGCAGGCTACGCCGGCCAGCAGGCTCCAGCGGTAGTCTGAACCGGTGCAGGCGCCGAACAGCGTATAGTCCAGCGCCGTCTCGTACTGTTTGAGCATGTAACGGTTCACGTACTCATACAGCGTCACCCAAGTCTCCGTGGTCACGCCGGTCACGGGATCCTTCACGGACTGGAGTTCCTGCAGGTACTCGTCCGCACCGGCATCCTTGAACCATCCCGTCCAGTGCAGCCTGTGCAGGCTGTTGCCGCCCTGGATCTGAAGGTCGGCCACGGCGCGGTACAGGAAGTAATTGTAGGAACCGGGGCTCGCCTTCTTGTCACCGAAAGCGTCTTGCCGGCCATACTCCATGCCACCGGACACGAGCGCACGGATGTTTCCGGCCGTATAGCCGTAACTGAGGCCGCCCAGGAATCGGGGGCCGTAGAACTGCCGCTTGAAGCCGCTGTAGGCCCCGATGGCGCCGTTCACATGGTCCAGCCCGGACATCTTGTAGTAGTACAGGTTCGGGTAGGACTGGATGGTGGTGAGTCCGGAGAGTTTCTCCTTCGAGTAGCCGATGCCCAGGTCCAGGCCCACGTGGTGCGCGCCGAAGGTGACGAGCACCGAAGGGGAGACCTGGTAGTTCAGCCACCCTGTCCGGGGACGCGGATCACGCATGCCGGAGATGTCGGCCACCTCATAGTCGGTCCTCAGGCCCAGGGAGATCCAGTCTCCGAGCGGGGCCGTGTACAGGTCGAACGTCAGGCCGCAGTTGTGCTTGTCATAGTCCTTCGCCACAGCGCTGCCATAGATGAAGGGAACCGAGAACCAGGGATCCATCACGTCAGACCATTTCCGTTCCTTCTCCCGGTCCAGCGAATAGTGGAAGGAGCCCCGCATGAACAGTTTGTCGGAGAAGCGGTCGTACCGCAGGGTGGAAAAGTCGAAACCGTAGTCCGGGCTGCCTTGCTGGGCCAGGTGGTCGTCCCCGCGTCCGTAGAAAGTCTCGATCTGCGTCCGGCTTCCGCTGAGCGGTTGGAACAGGCCCATGCCGGCGGCGTTGTCCGTCGCCTGGAATTGCTGGAAGGTTTCTTCCAGGGTAAGCCTGTGGAAATCGGAGGGATAATCCTGTGCCAGAGCGGCACTGCCGGCAAGGAACGCCAGCATCATCAGCAAAGCCTTTCTCATTGCATGCCCTCCTTGTCATATTTCCGCGGCGTGGGATCCGTGCATACCACGAAGTCCGCCGAGGTGTTGTTCGTGTCGGACAGGTAGTACCGGCCGTTCTCGTACCGGGTGACCTTCCGGTCCACGGATTCATGGTTGTTTCCGTTCACCGCGGTGATGGTGATGAAGCCCGCGTCTATCTCTGCCTGGAGGCGCTTGGTGTTCACGTCCGGGTCCGTCTGGGCGGGTTTCCGCAGGCATTCCACGCCGTCGATGACGACGCTCCTGTGGATCCGCCGGAACATCTCGCCGGAGGTCCGGCCACGCTGGTACACCTCCGGCCAGGAGAGGACGTCCTCGTCGGTCTCAAAGAGCACCACGGCGTTGGGACCGCCGCTGATGAGGTTGAGTGTCTGGATCTTGGTGGAGTTGGAGATGATTGGAAGCATCGGCACGTCCGGATTGCCGGAACCCTCCATCGTCTTGACTTCGAAGTCCGCGTGGGAGAGGTCCACGGTGTTTTCGGCGCTTTCCCGGTGGTCGCGGGCGCTCCGGGCGGCGATGACGATGCTCCCGCCGGGCTGGACCGGATAGTCGCTTCCGTTTCCCGGGAACCTGCAGATCTGGCGCATGTAGATGGAATCCGGATTCTCGTTCGCCGGATAGGCGGCAGGGGAGACGGATTCCGCGAGGCCCAGGTACTTGCCGTCGATGAAGGCAACCTCGTCGGAGTTGTTGAAGATCTCGATATAGGAGTCCGTGCCATAGTTCCGGCCCATCAGGTCCTTGGTACCGGAGTAATAGACCTTGGAGATCATCAGCCCCCGGACCACGGCGGCCGAAAGGTCGATGACGAGGTCTTCCGCCTTGAAAATCCGCTGGTTCATCAGGGAAACACCCACGATGACCCGGGACTTGTCATCGATGGGACCGGGATCCCGGAGCAGCGCCTTGTACTCTTTGCCGCTCATCTCCCAGTTGGTGATGATGTCGTAGATGCCGGGCGTGAGATCGCTCACGGTCACCATGCCGGCTATGTCGGTCTCGAACTGATAGGTCTGGCTGCCGTTGAAGACGACCCGCTGATTGCCGTACCGGGCCGCAGGCTTGCAGCCTTCCGGCATCTTGAACTCCACGAGGAAGGCCTCCATGGGCCTGGGCGCTTCCCGGGTACAGGAAAGCGCGGTCAATATCAGGATAGTAAAGACAATCCGTTTCATATCTTGACATACATTTCGACGCCGAACGAGAAGGTTCCGGTGTTGCGCTCCGTCAGGGTGCCGGAGGCGGAACTGGACTGGTACGGCATGTGGAAGAAGGCGTTGTTCACATAGAA
>JAEEGJ010014538.1_pt1 | contig 18636 bp, 14 predicted proteins | sample 8958761 | NCBI WGS metagenome assembly JAEEGJ01 (sample SAMN16246546, study PRJNA631951) | gut metagenome | biome: gut microbiome; feature: rumen; material: RS-attached | host: Bos | place: Iran: Karaj | collected 2018-10
ATCTATCACTTCACAGACTTCTTGATTATAATACACTGTATAGAGCCGTTCAAACCCTACGGCTATACGAAAGGCGGATATGACAGCATGCTTGTAAGCCTGATAGTTCCCTGCTACAACGAGGAGGAAGTCCTCCCTATTCTTTACGATGCACTCAAGGGAGTCAGAGAATCCCAGAAGGATTCAGGCAAAGAATTCGAATTTATCTTTGTAAGCGACGGAAGCCGCGACAAAACTCAGGATATTATCAAAGGGTTTGCGGAAACTGATCCCGATGTCCGCTACGTGTTCTTTTCGAGAAATTTCGGCAAGGAAGCTGCAATGTATGCAGGCATGAAGAAGGCAAAAGGCGATTATATCGCCATCCTTGATGCAGACATGCAGGACCCGCCGGCACTCATCCCTTCCATGATCGCCGATCTTGATTCAGGCGAATACGACGTCGTAGCCGCAAGGCGCGTTACACGTCAGGGCGAACCTCCGATCAGAAGCTTTTTCGCAAGATGTTTCTATAAACTCATCAACAGCATGATCGACGTTGAGATCGCTGACGGAGCACGTGATTTCAGGCTTATGAGAAGACAGGTCGTTGACGCGATCTTAAATCTTTCCGAGAGACAGCGTTTCTCCAAGGGTATCTTTGCTTGGGTCGGATTCCGCACAAAGTGGGTCGAGCATGAGAATGTCGAAAGAGCCGCCGGTGAGACCAAGTGGAGCTTTTGGAAGCTTTTCCGCTATGCGATCGACGGTATTGTTGCGTTCACTACCGCACCTTTGAGACTTGCGACATATGCAGGCTTCATCTGCGCCATCGCAGGCTTTGCTTACCTGATCTACTATTTCATCAGAGCGATAATCCTCAAGATCTATAACGACGTCCCGGGCTATCCTTCACTTCTCTGCTTCATACTCTTTATCGGCGGACTTGTACTTATGGCGCTCGGAATCATCGGAGAATATCTCGGCAGGACCTACATCGAGACAAAGGGCAGGCCGATCTATATTTCCATGGAAGAGTCTGAAGAAAAATAACCGCTTCTTATTTCTTTGCCAGATACTTAAAGAAGAACGCTTCACGGTAATCGTCAGAGATATAGTTGTTCGTAACGTTCCATGTGTGTTCTGCCTTGTTGATGTTTCCGAATGATCCTATGTCTTCGGCATTATGAGGCTCGCCTGTAAACTCGCTTCCCAGCACATAGTAGACGGTAACAAACGCCGGGAACATCATGAGTATTATCATCAGCATCGTAAATGCAAGCTTTACAACGTCTTTCTTTTTTCTCTTGAGCTTCTTCTGCACTATAAAGGTGTCCGCATCATAAAGGTCCTTCAGATAACGTGCGAGAAGAATGCAGAGTACAAATCTTGCCGCCATTGAGCTTCTCAGGCAGAAATCATTTGCAAGCGTAACCTTGTAGAGCGGGATCAGCAGCAGTTCGATCACGGCAGCAATGAAAAGCACATTCTTTCTGTCGGTCTTCCAAAGGATCAGAACAGCCGGGAAAACCTCGACCAGAACAAACAGCATGTATACGATGACAGTCACTGCCGGACTTCCAAGATAATTCCAGATGAAACCCTTTATGGAAGTCGAAGTGTGGTTTCCCAGATAGAACGGCCCGTATACAAAAAGGATAACCGCGCATGAAATGATGTTGATGATACTGAAGACATTGATCAGTGCCTTTTTGGTTCCGCCTGAACGCATCGGCCTGGAAAAAGCCCTGACCAATGCCAGCGGGAAAAGACCTATGACGCCCCAAGGGGAATATGTGAGTAGCATTCCGCCCAAAAGTCCGACCGATCTTGTGTTGTAAGACATCAGTATCAGTGTCACTATCAGCCAGCACGGAACGCACTGGTGGAAAACGCTTGTAAGCTCTGCATAATTGCTCATGTACGCAAGCTGGGGAAGCCACGCTTCGATCCCGTTATATGCTTTCCACTCAAAGAACACATGAACGATATTCGGAATTACATCCAGCCCTGCAAAAAAGATGTAAAAGAACGGCACCGTAAAACTCGGGCGGCCTATTATCTTGCTCATCCCGATAAATGTAAGGAATATTCCGGCCGCGTTCCAGATCATCAAAGCCACATTTCCCGCAAACAGTCCGCCGGCCTTGCCTGCAAGAGCAGCGGGAAGCCAATAGGTGAAATAGTACATGAAAGCATAATTGCCCGATGTCTTACCGATCTCCCTGATGACTTCGGGATTGGTCTGCGTACTGTAATCGTAAATAACCGGCCATCGGTAGTTTACCAGATCGTTCATTATGGCTCTGCGGTACGGATGGTCATTTAACGTAAAGATAAACTGACCAACACCGGAAACATATGAAACGGCAACCGCAGTGAGCGCAAAGCCTATCAGATAGCTGACAGGTATCTTTATTGCCGTGTCACCTGAAGAAAGAAGTGTCTTTTCCTGATCCTTTGTGCAGTCCCTGACCGACAGGACATAGACCGCCAAAAACAGAAGCGCTATCGGGATCCCGACGTACGGTCTGAGATATCCGGTAAAGAAAATGATAATCGGAAGCGCAAGAAAGCCAAGGGCTAAAGCCCAGAAAGCCCTGAAAGGAATGGTAATGACCTTCTTCACTTACAATCCTCCTTATTGCTTCGCAAGATACCGGTAAAAGAACGTGTCGTTGTAATTATCGGTATAGAACTGCTTGTTGATGACTTTTGCATACTCGGTGTCACTGTCATATGCAGTGTTGATGTTGCCGAACGATCCGACCATCTCTTTGCGGTCGGGCTCGCCTATGGCCTGACTTCCCGCAATGAGATATGCATTGACGAAACCCGGGAAGAACATAAGTATCATCGTAAGGATGGCAAAGATAAGTCCGGCCGTTTTTTTGCGGCTGCGCTTCTTTTTCTCTGCCAGGATCTTTGCATCCTCATCATAAAGTTCCCTGAACAGGCCGGCAAGGAAAGTGCACATGATGAACCTTGAGGGCATCGATGCACGCATGGCGAAATCGTTTACCCATGACATCATGTACATAGGGATGAGTGCCAGAGAAACCACGGCACATATAAAGAAAGCATTCTTTCTGTATCTCTTGAATAGAATTGCAGATACCGGAAGCACTTCGATGATGATAAAGCACAGATAGCAGACTACAAAGAATCCAAACGAACTGTAATATTTCCAGGTGAAACCGTTATTGCCGATAACACCGGCATTTGCCATGTAAAAACTTCCGTACACAACAAGAAGCACGGCCGCAGATATGATGTTTACGGGAGTCAGCAGGTCCTTGATGGTGCCCTTTACATCCTGCCTCATATCCTTCCTGAAGACCGCGGTCAGCACTATGGGGATTATGCCGAAGACTCCGAAAGGCGAATATGCGAAAAGAACTCCGCAGGTCAGGCCGAACGTTCTGGTATTAACGGAGAGCATTATGAGAATGGCGATCAGAAAGCTCGGAACACACTGGTGAAAAACATTCGCAAGCTCGCTCATATTGCAGTAATACGACATGTTCGGAACCCAGCCTTCGATCGAAGTCCAGGTTGAGAATTCAACGAAACTGTGGATCACAGTCGGTATGACATCCAGTCCTCCGAAGAACATATAAAAGATCGGCTGTGTCACGCAGGCACGTCCGTTTATCTTTGTCATTCCGAGAAGCGTAAGGAATATACCGGCAGCATTCCAGAGCATCAGGAACACGTCCGCAGCAGTCCTTCCCAAGAGTTTTCCCGCCAAAGCGGCAGGCATCCAGTAAGTATAGTAATAGATAAAAGCCGTCTTGCCGCTTGTCTTGCCGATGATCTCAACGACTTCAGGATTTGTCTGAGTGCTGTAATCATAAATGACCGGCCATTTGTAAGAGACCAGATCGGTAAGCGTGGCTCTTCTGATGGCATGGTCCTGAAGCGAATATATGAACTCACCCACGCCTGAAAAATAGGAAAGAAATACCGCGAAGAGAGCAAAACCTATCAGGTATTTGAGCGGAATAACAAAGTCCCCCGTATTGGCTGCAAGAGCGGTCTTTCCGGCTGCCGGCTTTGTGCAGTCGGCAACCGTATATGCTGAAAAACCGGCAAACAGAACGGCAATCGGAATGCCGATATACCATTTGAGATATCCCGCGCAGAATACGATAACCGGGATAACAAGAAAACCTGTCGTCAGGGCATACCAAAGCCTGAACGGTATCTTTATGCCTTTTTTCTCTTTTCTGTTCTTAGCCGTCATTCATGCCTGCTTTCTGAGGACGCTGCAAGATACTTAAAGAAGAACTTGTCTTCAAAGTCTTCCGCCCACAATAACACAACTCCATCCGCATAATCCTCTGTCGAATAATACGGTCCCTTTTCCTCACCTGCTATGCTGCCCAGTGAACCGATGTCGTTTTCATAGTGCGCTTCACCGGTAAGATCACTGCCGAGTATCAGCAAAAGATCGACAGCTGCCGAAAATGTTCCCACGACAGCCAGGGCAAGCACAAAGAATGCCTTTACGCCTTCTTTCTTCTTGAGCCTCTTTGCTTTTCTGATCCTCTGCTTGTCTTCTGCAAACATCGTTGCAAGAAGCGATGTGAACAGCACTGAAATGACGAACAGCGACGGAAGCGAAGCCCTCATCGTGAAATCATTGAAATACGAGATCTTGTAGACCGGAAGGACAGCAAGCGTGATGACCGCGGCTATGAAAAGCGGTTCTTTCTTCTCCCTCTTCCAGAGCACGAGAACAAAAGGAACCACCTCGATCAACATAAGCAGAGCCCAGAACAGCAGGAACTCTCCGAAATTCCGGCAGAACTTCCAGGAAAAACCACTCTCGGCCGAAGACGAAGAGCTTACCATGTAATACGAACCGTAGACGCCTGTCATGACCGCGCATGCGGCAAGTCCGGCAGGATGCAGAAGCGAGAGAACGACCTTCGCTCTTTTTTCAGGCTGGAGCTTTTTTCTGAATGCCAGCGCCAGTGCCACCGGTACCATGCCGATTGCCGCCCAGGGCGAATAGGCAAAACTGAGGCTTCCGATAAAGCCGGCAGATCTCACATTTGAAGATAGCATCAGCATAATGGTTATCAGCCATATTGGAACACACTGGTTGAACACATTGGCAAGCTGAGTGAAATTACTCATGTATGCAAATGAGGGAAGCCAGTGGTCTATGGCAATGAAACCCTCGTATTGTGTAAATGAATGAACGATGTTGGGAAGGGCATCAAGTCCTGAGAACGTGATAAAGATTATCGGAACCGCCCAGGAGGTTCTTCTGATAAAAAGCGACGTTCCGACAAAAGTAAGCCAGACGCCCAGTGATGTCCAGATAAGAAGGAATGCATTTCCCGCAGCGCTTCCGAAGATCTTTCCGACGACCGCTGACGGCATCCAGAACGTTGAGTAGTAGACCAGTGCGGTGTTTCCCTGAGTCTTGCCGAGAACGGCGATTACCCTCGGGTTGTACTGCGTGCTGTAATCGTAAATGACAGGCCATTTGTAATTAATGAGGTCATTGAAGATCGCCCTTCTGAAAACGTGGTCTACCATCGAATAAACATACTCGCCGACACCTGATACCAGAACCGTGACAAGAGCGATCACCGCGAGCGAGATAAGATACTTTAAAGGCATCTTCATTCCGAAATAATCGGAGGAACGGTCCTGTGGCTTCCTGTCGGGGCCCTTGCAGTAATCAAGGCATGAAAACAATGCGCATCCCGCAAGTATGACCGCAGCCGGAATGCCGATATAAGGCTTAAGGTTGCCTATCATGAATATGACCACCGGAATGGTCAGATAAGCCGCACAAACCGTGTAGAATACATCTCTTCTGACTAAGTTTTCCTTTTTCTTCATAACCGATCACCCTTATTATTTCGCCAGATACTTGTAAAAGAACTTGTTCCTGTAGTCCGGCGCGAAAAACTGTTCCTCTATGGTCTTCGCATAACTTGCTTCCCTTATGTTTCCGAAAGAACCGATATTATCTTTATTGCTCTTCTCCCCTGTCAATGAGCTTCCCGCAATGACGAACAGATTGACCGCCGCGGGGAACATCATCAGGATCACCATAAGCATGACCGCCGCACTCTTGAGCCAGGCCTTTTTTGTCTTGGGCTCGTTCCCTGGCGCGAACATCTCAGAGACATATCCCGACAGCATGATGCAGAGAATGAAAAGTCCCGGCATCGATCCCCTCATCGAGAAATCGTTCATCTCGGATACCCGGTAAAAAGGCAGTATGCAGAGCGTGATTATAGAAGCTATAAATACCGGATCCTTCTTATGCTTGCTGAACAGAACAGCCGCAACGGGAAGGACTTCGATGCAGACAAACAGAAGATATGCCGGTATGAACATCAGCTTATTGTTATAGAAAGTCCAGGTAAAGCCGCGGAATGATACCGCTCCCGAATTAGACATGTAATAGCTTCCGAACAAAACAAGCAGCAGTATTGCAGATACGATGTTGACCGGTGTCAGGACATTCATGATATCCTTCTTTACATTCCCTGAACGCATCTCCTTGCGCAGCATGAATCCTATCATGACAGGCAGGAGCCCAAAAACCGCCCAGGGTGAATATGCAAAGAGCAGTCCTCCCGTAAGACCTGCCGACCTCATGTTGTTTGACAGGAGCAGCATGCCCATGATAAGGAAGCACGGAACGATCTGATTGAATACGTTTCCGAGCTCCGTAAAGTTTGCGACAAACGATATTCCCGGCACATAACCCTCTATCCAGAGCCATGCATCATAACCTGTGAACAGGTAGACGATATTCGGGATAACATCCAAACCTGCAAAAAAGACATAAAGGAACGGCATCGCAGCCGAGAAACGCCTGTTCACGGCGCACATCGCAATAAATCCCAGAAAAATGCCGATCGAATTCCATATGAACAGTGCAAGATTGGCCGCTCCGAATCCTAACAGCTTGCCGGTGACTGCGGCGGGAAGCCAGTAAACGAAATAATAAGAGAACGCACGCTCTCCGGAAGACAGACCGAAGATAGCCTTTACCTCAGGATTGGTCTGGGTACTGTAATCGTAAATGACGGGCCACTTATAATTCACAAGGTCATTCAGTATCGCGCGCCTGTAAGGATGGTCCTGCAGAGTGTAAACATATTCTCCGACTCCCGTTACGAGAGAGACCAAAACAGCGGCAACCGCGAAGAGCACAAGATATTTAACCGGGATCAGGATATCCTTTTCCCTCTTATCAAGTTCAGTCCCGTCGGGCGATTTCATGCAGTCGAGAACTGCAATGGCAGTCATGCCGGAAAACGCCACTGCGAGCGTTATGCCGATGAGCGGCCTTAAATAGCCGAGACAGAAGATCAGTACCGGAAGTACCAGAAACAGAATGCACGCAGTGAAAAACACCCGGTAAGAAAGTGTCACCGTGCCTTTTGAAGACCCGGTATCCGGATTTTTACACTTTTTGCTTTTTTGAACCTGCTTTCCGCTGTCCAGGTTCTGAATCTCCCTCATCCCGAAAACTGCCTTTCTATATTTTAAAAATAATTATAACAAAATTTGATCATTACCGCGGAGTATGTGTCAGTGCCAGAAAATGAAGAAATCCTCACATCTTTCAAGAAGCGACGGATACAGTTTTGTCAGATTCGAACTGTCCTGCGCCAGCATGACGAAGAACACGGTAAAGAACGTGAGTACCAGAGCTGCGCAGATAAGCCCGTAGACCGTCTTTCTCCCAGATTTCCTCATTATCCTTCTCAAGAGTACCACTGCGCTCATGATTGCAAGGAGCCAGGCAAAATCCGTCAGATATCTCAGGCAGACACCTCCCCTGGAAAAATCAAACCAGGTTATGAAGAGTGCCGACAAAACGCATGCAGCAAGGAAACCGTTATACACAGCCGCATCTTTTTTGGAGATACGTCTGTTCGGACGCACAAAAGCTCCAGGCAGAAATACTGTTCCCAAAAGCAGGAACGGTATGCTCAAAAGGCCGACGGACGGTTCGATATTCCTGTAGATCTCATATGAATTCAAGATTATGCCTCTGGCCTCAAAATACGGAAAAGTATCTATCGCCGTAAACGGCATCAGAAAATAGTAAAAGACCGCAGAAGGAAACATTTCCGGCGTTACCTTGAGTGAAGATATGTCGCTGACCGTAAGCTGGTAGTTCTCGCCGAAATCAAGCAGGCTTCCGAACCGTGCCTTGTTATGCAGAAGCATCAGGACTATTCCCGCAATAACGGGAAGCAGGAACAAGATAGCTTCAGAAAGCCTTAAAGTCAGTTTCCTTGACCTATCAAACAGCACTCCGAAGAATACAGGCAGCAGGACTACAGCGCAGATCGCAACTGTCGGGCGTGAACCTGCGCAGACGGCAAGCGACACACCGGAAAGGAAGAACATGACAAACCTCGGAAGAGTCTTTTTCTCCATAACCGCCGAAAGACCGAAGAACAATGCAAATCCGATCCCTGCAATCGCGCTGTTTGAAGCCACATAATATTTCTCGGAACTTGTCAGATTGATGTACAGAAGACCGGAAGCGGCCACTGCAGGTATCATCAGCAGCAAAACCAGAAGATTCTGCTTAGGAACGAACATCTTAACAGCAGTTAGGAATGCCATGATAACAGCAACAACGGCGACCGTTCCAAGGATTCCCACAGCTGCCGCGTAATTCGGGACGCGGTGCGTCAGCAGGTATGAAGGATAATAGAGCGTGTAGAGCGGAGCTTCGCCGAAATAACAGTAATAGTGTCCGTCCTTATAGGCATAATCCCACTTGTATCTGATATCTTTCTCATCGCGCTCACTGTCGTCATAGGGATTATCCAGATCCGCGAGCCCCGGCTCTGCCTCAATGTCAAGATAAGGGATCTTCTTTATCTTTGAGTCGAAAGCCAGCTGGTAGATATCCATGTCTTCCGTTTTTTCCTCAAACGGATACTTTTCAAACTTTGCACTATCACGCGTATACAACAGGTATGTAAGTCCGTTCGTTAAGATAAAAACTGCGGCCAGCAGGATAACGTGCGCCTTTTTACCCGGATCGTAATCGATCTCATAGAACCGCTGACATATGATCAGCGTGAGGAGCGAAGCCACAGAAAGCAGGATCAGATATCTGATCAAAGATGCTCCGTATATGTTGGAGTCAGATATGGTAACTGACGAGATGCTGACTTTCTTATCAAGGTTTTCGATCGACAACAGCACATTCTTTATGTGACCGTGTGGTCTCATGAACATCGTGATGCTGCCTTCGCCTGAGCCTTTTCTCTTATCTGCCGTCCTGTACACATACATCGAATTCCCGTCTTCGATCATCAGCCTGCACTTAAACCTGGCATAGGTCTTTTTGTTGTCTCCGTTATCGGCAGGAACAAAATTAACGGTGACCGAATAAGCGTCATCAGGAACTTCCGGGATAATAAATGAGCAGTCTTCCTTAATAAGCACACTGTCAGTTAAATAGCTGACCGGACCATCCTCATTCTCGGCATCGGATCTGAACTCAGGAACCAGCCGGCTTCCCTTCATCGTGAACACACGGCTGTCCTTTTTGAAACAGTTGAAATTGAAGCCGAAGATCTCCAGTACCAGAAGCGCATATGACAGGACTGCCACGGTAACTGCCGCTTTGACCGCCCTTCTCCTGCGCGATCTCAGTAGATACAGGATGCAGATGTCACTGACAACATCCGCAACCGCAAAAAACGCGGGGTCCAAAGGTCTTACCGCAGTTCCTGCAAGATGACACGCATATTTACGGACAACATACAGGCTGACCATTGAAACCAAAAACTGCAGCAGTGCGGCAGTCCATATTATAAGGAAAGACAAAGCCGTATTACCGGTTTTGTCTTTCCAATGGATCTGCCTTAAGAACTTTGGTAACTTCAGTTCACTGACATGCGAAGTCTTAAACGCCTTTGTACGGGCTAAGATCAGTTCCGCTAATGTGATCAGTATTGCCGAAGCAAAAGGCCAAACAGAGATCAGTACAGTGTCTGTCAAAGCTGTACCGTCATGAATTCGATCTGCTGAGGCTCTAAAGGTCTGTCGTTGTAATCTGTTCTGACAGATGCGATCTTATCGACTACTTCGATGCCCTCGATGAGCTTTCCGAAAGCGGCATACTGACCATCAAGGCTCGGATATGTCTCATGCATGATGAAGAACTGTGAGCCTGCGGAATCAGGATTCATGGCACGTGCCATGGAGAGAACGCCTCTCGTGTGCTTCAGGTCGTTCTTGAATCCGTTTGCGGTGAACTCGCCCTTGATGGAATATCCGGGGCCGCCCATGCCTGTTCCCTCGGGGTCGCCGCCCTGGATCATGAATCCCGGGATGACTCTGTGGAAGATCAGGCCGTTATAAAAGCCCTTTGCAGCGAGGTCTATAAAATTCTGGACGGTGATGGGCGCGATCTCGGGATAGAGCTCTGCCTTCATTACGCCGCCGTCTTTCATCTGGATTGTTACGATCGGATTTGCCATTTTTACTTCTCCTTATCTGTGCTTGTATGATCTCAGTATGTCGTCCTTGATCTTCCAGAGCTTGGGTGACAGGTCGACATAGTAGTTGTGCGGGTTCTCAAATCTCTTGATCGAATCCCAGAGTGAATCGAGTTCCTTCGTGCAGTAATCGCGGATTTCCTTGATGGAAGGCTTCTCATAAACAAGCTTGCCGTGTTCGAAGATCTGTACAAGGAGCTTCTTTGTTGTGTAATCAACAAGAGTCTTGCTCTTCCATGTTGCGTTGGGATCGAAGATCTCATAAGGCTCACCGTTAGGTACCTCTTCGCCAACGACCATCAGGACGTCAGCTAAAGCCTTGCCCGTTGCCTTGTCATAGAATCTTACGATCTCCTTGTTGCAGGGGTTCGTAACCTTGCCGACGGAATCGGAGATCTTCATCTTCGGGATAACGTTACCGTCCTTGTCTTCAACAGCAGCGATCTTGTAAACGCCGCCGAAAACAGGCTCTGCCTTTGATGTGATGAGTCTTTCGCCTACGCCGAACGAATCGATGCATGCGCCCTGATTGATGAGGTCCCTGATAAGGTACTCGTCAAGAGCGTTGGAAACAGTGATCTTACAATCTGTAAGGCCTGCTTCATCGAGCATCTTCCTTGCCTGCTGTGTCATGTAGGTAAGGTCTCCGGAATCGATCCTGATACCCTTGAGGCGCTTGCCCATCGGCTCCAAGACTTCCTTGGCGCACTTGATGGCGTTAGGGATACCGGAACGCAGAACGTCGTATGTATCAACGAGCAGCAGAGCGCCGTCGGGATATGTCATTGAATAAGCTTTGAAAGCCTCGAACTCCGTATCAAAGAGCATTACCCAGGAATGAGCCATCGTTCCTGAAAGCGGAATGTCGAACTGCTGTCCGCAGATGGTGCAGGAAGTGCCTGCAGCGCCTGCAATATATGCAGCTCTTGCGCCGAGAACGGAAGCATCAAATCCCTGTGCGCGGCGTGCGCCGAACTCCATGACGGGTCTTCCTTCAGCTGCCCTTACGATCCTCGCGGTCTTCGTTGCGATCAGCGTCTGGTGGTTGATCGTGCAGAGGAGCGCGGTCTCAAGGAGCTGTGCCTGCATGACAGGACCTCTGACCTTGACGAGCGGCTCTCTCGGGAAGATTACCGTTCCCTCGGGAATTGCCCATACGTCACAGGTAAATTCAAAGTTCCTGAGGTACTCAATGAACTTGTCGTTGAAGTGATAATTGGTCTTGAGGAACTCAAGATCATCCTCCGAGAATTTCAGGTTCGAAAGATAATCGATGACCTGTTCAACGCCTGCCATAACGGCATAGCCGCCGTTCTCGGGAATATTCCTGAAGAATGCGTCGAAGTACACGATCGTATCGCCGCAGCCGTTATCAAGATAACCGTTCGCCATGGTAAGCTCATAGAAATCTGTGAGCATACTCATGTTGGTTCTTTCATTCCACATACCGTAGTCCATTTAAAATACCTCCGTGACAGTCCTTATATCAGGATTTTGCAATTTCCTTGATGGTTGTCGTGAGACCTGCGATGCCCTGAAGATCTGAAGGAATGATGATCTTTGTGGATGCACCCTGACCGACCTTCTCGAGAGCCTCGAGTCCTTTGATGGCGATAAGTCCGTCGTCTGCGCCGACATCCTTGACCATCTGAAGACCCTTTGCTGTAGCTTCCTGAACTGCGAGGATAGCCTGAGCCTGACCTTCAGCTTCTCTGATTGCTGCCTGCTTCTTAGCTTCTGCTCTGAGGATGGCAGCTTCCTTTTCACCTTCTGCGACTCTGATAGCGGATTCCTTTTCACCTTCTGCGATGAGGATCTTTTCTCTCTTCTCACGCTCAGCCTTCATCTGCTTCTCCATCGCTGCCTGGATCTCCTTAGGCGGGATGATGTTCTTGAGCTCAACACGGTTTACCTTGATACCCCAAGGGTCTGTAGCTTCGTCCAGGATCTCTCTCATCCTTGTGTTGATGATGTCACGTGATGTGAGAGTCTGGTCGAGCTCGAGGTCACCGATGATGTTACGGAGCGTTGTTGCTGAGAGGTTCTCGATTGCAACGATAGGACGCTCGATTCCGTATGTATAGAGCTTAGGATCAACGATCTGATAGAAGAGAACGGTATCGATCTGCATCGTAACGTTATCCTTTGTGATAACAGCCTGAGGTGCGAAATCAGCAACCTTCTCCTTGAGGGAGATCTTCTTTGCGACTCTGTCGATGAAAGGGACCTTGAGGTGAAGACCGGTATCCCATGTTGTCCTGTAAGTTCCGAGACGCTCGATGATGAATGTCGTTGCCTGCGGAACGATCTTGATGTTTGCAAGAATAAGTCCGATGACGAGCACTGCGACGATTACGCCGATGATCGTGCCGCCTGTTGAAATATCAAGTACTACGTTTTCCATAAATTCCTCCAATGTTGATTAAACGGGGTCTACGATGAGCTTAACGCCCTCGATCGCCCTGATCTTTACTGTTGTGCCTTCTTTGATCGCGCTTTCCGATTTAGCGCTCCAGACCTGTCCTTCGACCTTGACCTGACCTTTTCCCTCAACGGGGTTAACGGGCACTATAACAACGCCCTCCAACCCGATGAGTCTGTCGGCATTGGTCCTCTGGACATTTGCTCTGCGCAGTGATTCAAGCTTAGGCCTGATCCAGATCATACAGATGGCAAAGGTAACGACAGACACAGCGGCCATTACGATGATCTGCAGATTCAGCGGTGCTCCGCACAGGTCCATGATCATGGCCACTAGCGCGCCTGCTGCGAACCATACGGTTGCAAGTGCGGTTGTGACGGCTTCAATGATGAGCATTACAATGAATACTATCAGCCAAATGATCCACGATGACATAAATCTAATCCTCCCTTCAATAATTTGCGCAGGTATTCCACGCCCACGCTAAAGATAATTATATCACCTTAAATTTACTTTTAGGAAAAAATCGGTCTGTCAGCCAAGCCTTGCCGACTGCTCGTCAAAATAGACCTCTTCGAGCGTAAGTCCCTTTGCCGCAAGAGTCTTTCCGGCAAGGCTCCTGTCCCCCTTTTCGATCACTTCTGTGATCGAATCCGCGGAGATCTTCCCCTGCCCGACATAGAGCAGCGTGCCCGCGATTATGCGGACCATGTTGTAAAGGAACGCTTCGCCTCTGACCTCTATCTCTATAACGAGCGGACCGGACCCTGAAGTGCTGACCGATACTCCGTGAAGCCTTCTGACATAGGTCTTCTGGCTGCCGCCTGCAGCGCAGAACGCACGGAAATCATGTTCTCCTGCGAATGCTTTCGCAGCTTCTTTCATCGCTTCAACATCCGGCATAACGGGACAGTAATAAGCGTACCTGTCGAGGAACGGATCTCTTGTCGGTGAGACATAGATCCTGTAGATATACCTCTTCCCATTAATTGAAAAACGAGCGGAGAAATCGTCCTTTACGTAGAATGCGCGCTTTACCGCGACATCATCCGGGAGCAGTGCGTTCATCGCAAGCGGAAACTTATCTTCAGGTATGACAAACGGGACGTCGGCGTGACTTAAGTGGCATCTTGCATGCACACCTGCGTCAGTCCTTGAACATCCCGTCAGTCTGATCTTTTCTTTAAACAATTCGCAGAGTGCGCTCTCAAGCACATCCTGCACGGCTCTGCCGTTCTCCTGTGATTGGAATCCCGCAAAGGAAGTTCCGTCGAATTCCGTTATGAAACAGAGCCTCGGCATGACAGATTTCAGATGCCGTTCATGCCGTCATCCACGCAAGACTTACCCATCATGGCTGCACCGACAATACCTGCGTCGTTGCCCATCTGGGCGAGCTCGATCCTTGTCTTCGGAACTCCGGGTCCGAAATAAGGTCTGCTCATTGTCTTCTCACGCATGGGAATGAGGAGCGGATCACCTTCGTTGCATACACCGCCGCCGACAACGAGGATCTCAGGCATGAAAGCGTTGATGGCATTTGCGAGACCGTCAGCGAGATAAGAAGTGTACATATCTACGACTTCAGCTGCAACCTTGTCGCCCTTCTTCAGAGCAACGAATGCGATCTGCGCATTCCACTCACCGAACTCTTTATATACCTCGTTGAGGAGTGATTCAGGGTGAGCTTCTGCAGCTTCACGTGTCATCCTTGCAAGAGCTGTTGCTGAAGCATACTGCTCGAAGCAGCCTTTGCGTCCGCATCCGCACTGAACGCCGCCGGATACGAGAACGGTATGGCCGAACTCGGAACCTGCCTGGTTAAATCCGGAATAGATCCTGCCTCTGACGATAACACCTGCGCCAACACCCGTACCAAGTGTAATGGTTACGGATTCTTTTGTGCCCTTTGCAGCTCCTGCAACAGCCTCAGCCATTGCAGCGCAGTTTGCATCGTTGTCGATATAAACAGGAAGGTCGATTACCTCCCTGATGAGCTTTCTCATGGGAGCGTTGTTGAACGGAAGGTTGCTCGAATAAACGAGAAGTCCGTCTTCGTTGTCGGGAGTTCCCGGTGAGCCGATACCGATAGCTTCGATATCCTTGATCTCGAGTCCCGCGTCCTTGATCGCGTCAGCTGCGAGCTTGCCCATATCGTGGATGATATCCTCCATCGCACGATCAGCGTTTGTCTTAATGGAAATCTTGTTGAGGAGCTTACCTTCTGAGTCGACTACACCCGCCTTGATGTTGGTGCCGCCGAGGTCGATTCCGACATAGTATGACATGGCTTAAATCCGCCCTTTCGATGTGTTTTCGGTTCCTAAAATTCTATCACAGGGGAGGATTTATCTCAAAGACAAATCCATGACAACAAGGCCCGCAGCGCATGCTGTAAGGAACAGTCCGACGAGGATATCCACGCTCTTTATCCTGAGCGGATTCAGCTTCGTTCTGCCGTCTCCTCCGCGGTAGCATCTCGCATCCATCGCGACTGCCAGTTCCTCTGCTCTTCTAAAGCTTGAAACAAAAAGCGGAATGAGTACGGTTATGTATCCTTTTACCCTGTTGATAAACGTTCCGGTATCATAATCAGCGCCTCTTGAAACCTGCGCTTTCATTATCTTGTCAGTCTCTTCGATTAAAGTGGGAATAAACCTCAGCGCGATCGACATCATCATTGCCATTTCGTGGACAGGTACTTTAATTATCTTCAAAGGAGCAAACAGGCTCTCCAATGCATCCGCGATCTTAAGCGGAGTCGTTGTCAGTGTCAGCATCAGACTCGTTGAAAGGATCAGGAACACAAGACGGATTGCCATAAGCACCGCCCTGCCGATACCGTAATCTGTAACCGTGATCACCTTCCACTGGAAAACAATGTTTCCCTGTTTGATCGTCAGTATGTTCAGGATCAATATGAATAAAGACAGCGGCAGTACGGGTCTTACTGTTCTCCAGATAACGGAGGGCCTTACCTTCGCCATTACGGTCTGAACTACGATGACTCCCGCGAGAGCACCTATCGCTATTGGTGATTTGATCATAAAGATGACCACCAGGTAGACGACATAGAGCAGCGTCTTTATCCTGGGATCTGTACGGTGGAGTATCGAATCCGCCTTGTAGTATTTTCCGAGGCTGATGTTACCCAACATAGTTCTGCCCCGCTTTCAAAACGGCACGGTATACCGACCTTGCCTCTTCCACCGGATCAAATTGAATCCTTCCAAAATCCACTCCTGGCAGGCGTTTTGAAAGATCCTGCTTTAGAAGGTTCGTGAACTTGGTGATCTTAGGCTGGTCTATGCCGATCTTATTTAGCTTTCCGATATCCGAAAACAGTTTGTCCGGAGTCTCTGCCGTAACCGCTTCGCCGTTTCTGATACAGCAGATCCTGTCACAGTATGCTGCCGCCTCATCCATGTTATGGGATACGATGATGATGGTCGTGCCTTCAGCCCTCAATGACTTTATCAGGGCAAACATATCTTCCCTGCCGACAGGATCAAGTCCGCTCGCAGGCTCGTCCAGAACAAGTATCTTGGGCTTCATCGCAAGGACTCCGGCCATGGCGGCACGCCTTTTCTGTCCTCCGGAAAGCTCAAAAGGATTCTTCCTGAGCACGTCTTTTTCGAGCCCAACGGATTTTGCAGCCTTGACTGCCCTGTCTTTCTGCTCATCAGCCGTAAGCTTCATCTTGCGAAGGCCATAGCAGATATCCTTATAGACGGTCTCCTCGAAAAGCTGGTATTCAGGGTACTGGAAGACAAGTCCCACGGACTGCCTGATCTTCTGAACGTCCTTCTTCTGTGAGCACCTTAAAGTAACGCCTTCTTCGGGGTATATCTCCACCTCGCCTGATGAAGGCTTGATTATCGAATTCATGTGCGAGATAAGAGTTGTCTTTCCGCAGCCGGATTCACCGACGATTCCGAGTATCTCGCCCTCGTATACATCGAGGTTTATGTTCTTGAGTGCAAATGTCCTTCCTCCGTCGTATGAGCTGAACAGGTCTTTGACGGACATGATCTTACGCCTGTCCTTTATATTCTCATCCGAACTCTTTTCCGGGATATCAGCCTTGGCAAGATCTTGAGAAGTAAGTATCTTTGTCAGCTTTTCACGGAGCCTGGATTCGCCCGAAAGATCCTCTTCAGTAAGAGTAACCCCCGCGAGCCTTGCTATCTCATAGGCAAATTTAATGGCAACTGGTCTTCTAAGGCCGTACTGCTCGAGCGAAATGTCGGCAAAGATCTTTGCAGGCGTACCCTCAGCAGCTTTATTGCCTTTGGACATTACGATCACGCGTCCGCAGCGCATTGCCTCGGACATATCATGAGTTATCGTGATGAGAGTGAGGCCTTTCTTGATGCGCATATCCTCGCAGACAGCAAGAAATTCGTCGCGGCTCCTCGGGTCGAGCATCGCAGTCGCCTCATCGAGTATTAGGATCTCAGGCCTCATCGCAAGCGCTCCCGCAATGGCGAGCTTTTGCTTTTGGCCTCCTGAGAGACTTGAGGCTTCACGGAGTCTTAAGTCGTAAATGCCGACGTCCTTAAGTGCCTGGTCCACGCGTTCACGGAGTTCAGGAAGCTTAATGCCGAGGTTCTCCGGGCCGAAAGCGACATCCTCCTCAACTATGGTTCCTACTATCTGGTTGTCGGGATTCTGAAAAACGCATGCGCTGTTCTCCCTGATATGCCAGAATACGGAATCGTCAGCCGTGTCCTTGCCGAAGACCACTATCCTTCCTGAATCAGGGACTTCGATGACATCGATGAGCTTTGCAAGCGTTGATTTGCCTGAGCCATTCGCACCCAGGATAGCTGTGTATGAGCCTTTTTCGATCTCAAGGCTCAGGTTCTCTACCGCGGGTTCGGCGGGCGCACTTACGTCAGCTCCTTCAGAGCCGTAAGTAAAAGTCACATCCTGTACGGATATCTTTTCCACGCCAATTCCTTTCCCCATGAACCGCTGATAAGCTATATTACATAAAAAACGGGGGAGGTTACATACCTCCCCCGGTTTATTTTTCGATTAAAGGTATCTTTGTGTTTGTGTAGATTACACGAACATAAGGATAGCCATCTCGGAACCGTCACCGCGTCTCTGACCGATGCGAACGAGCTTTGTGTAGCCGCCGGTTCTTCCGACATACTTGGGAGCGATCTCATCGAACATCTTGTTTACAGGGTTGATGATGTTGCCCTCGCTGTCATGGCTCTTGTAAAGCCACTTGATCATCTGTCTGCGAGCTGCGAGACGTGAAGGGTTGTCGATCTGAACTGTCTTTGTCTTAACTTCACGGTCAACAACTTCGTACTTCTTGCCGGACTTGGATGTCTTGGTCTTGAGGACCTTCTTGCCCTTACCGTCAAGCTTAGCTGCGGAGACTGTGATCTCCTTTGTTGTGAAGTTGTCCTTCTCTTTAACTGCGGAAGCTACGAGGCCTTCGACGATAGCGCTGACTTCCTTAGCGCGTGCGACGGTCGTCTCAAGCTTGCCATTTATAACTAAATTGGTAACCTGATTCTTCAGCATAGCAGCGCGCTGATCTGAAGGACGGCTTATTTTCCTGTTAGGCATCTTATTTTCCTCCTAAGATGTAAGTGTTATTCTTCCTGGTCCTTGAGGTGAAGACCCATACCCTCGAGCTTCTCGATGATCTCTTCGAGAGACTTCTTACCGAGGTTCCTGACCTTGATCATCTCATCCATT
>JAEEGJ010014539.1_pt1 | contig 18636 bp, 20 predicted proteins | sample 8958761 | NCBI WGS metagenome assembly JAEEGJ01 (sample SAMN16246546, study PRJNA631951) | gut metagenome | biome: gut microbiome; feature: rumen; material: RS-attached | host: Bos | place: Iran: Karaj | collected 2018-10
CTGGAGATCTTGCCGATGCAGTAGTTCCGCACATCATCCTCGGTAAGCACTTTGCCAGGATAGAGGATTACGAATGCACCCACCACCTCGCCATATTTTTTGCTGGCAATTCCTGCCACCTGCACATCCTTGATCTCAGGCATAGTGCGGAGGAACTCCTCTATCTCCATCGGATAGATATTCTCGCCGCCTCTTATAATCATATCCTTGATACGGCCGGTGACCTTGAAGTAGCCGTCCTTGGTCTTGAGTCCCAGGTCTCCTGAGTGGAGATAGCCGTTCTTGTCGATGATCTTTGCAGTTTCCTCAGGCATCTTGTAATAGCCCTTCATGATGTTGTAGCCCTTGCAGCACAGCTCTCCCACAACCTCAGGGGGACACTCCTCCAGAGTATCTGGGTCCAGGACTTTGACATCGATGAATGGAAGCTCCTTTCCTACTGTGGTGACACGCTTTTCCAGCGGATCCTCGGTGGTGCTCTGGGTCATGCCGGGAGAAGACTCTGTAAGGCCGTAGACGCTGGTTATATCCTTCATGTTCATCTCGTTCACAACCCGCTTCATAAGCTCCACAGGGCACTGGGAACCAGCCATGATTCCTGTGCGGAGGCTGGACATGTCATACTTCTTGAAGTCCGGATGGTTCAGCTCTGCTATGAACATGGTAGGCACACCGTAGATGGAGGTGCACTTCTCGTGGTCTATTGCGATAAGGGCCTGCTTTGCATCAAAGTGCTCAAGCATAACATGGGTTGCGCCGTGGGAATAGATCGCCATTACGCCAAGTACGATTCCGAAGCAGTGGTACAGAGGCACCGGCAGGCACACACGGTCCTTGGATGTATACTTCATGCTCTCGCCGATGTAGTAGCCGTTGTTCAGGATGTTGTAGTGGGAAAGCATGACTCCCTTGGGGAAGCCTGTGGTTCCTGATGTGTACTGCATATTGACAACATCATCTTTCTTCACTGCATGCTCTGCCTCGAAGAGCTCCTCGTCCGACACATGCTGCCCCAGCAGCATTATCTCCTGGGTGGAGAACATACCCCGGTGCTTCTCCTGTCCGATATAGATCACATTCTTGAGGAAGGGGAAAGTCTTGGATTTAAGATGTCCCCGCTCATAGTAGTCCATCTCGGGCACCAGAGTCTTGGTCATGGCCACATAGTCGTTGTCCCGGTAGCCGTTGGAGAGGCACAGGGTGGTTATGTCCGACTGCTTCATAAGGTATTCAAGCTCGTGAAGCTTGTACATTGTGTTCACTGTTACAAAGACTGCTCCGATCCGGGCACAGGAGAAGAGGAAGGTAAGCCAGTCAGGCACATTGGTTGCCCACATTCCTATGTGGTCGCCCCTCTTTATTCCGATAGCCAGGAGCCCCTTTGCCAGCAGGTCCACACGGTGGTCGAACTGGGCATAGGTAAGGCGCAGGTCCCGGTCCGGATAGACAAGGAATTCGTGCTCCGGGTCTTTTTTAGTCTGGTATCTGAGCATCTCGCCCAAAGTCATATCAAACATGGTCTCTCCTTAGAACGGTGTGTAAACCACAGCCAGAATCTTTGCAGGCTCTTTGCCTACAGAATGGAGGTGATGGGCAACGATGGAGTCGTAGTAGATGCTGTCCCCTTCGGAAAGTTCATACTTCTCCTTGCCGTAGATAACTTCAATCTGTCCCTTCATCACATAGATGAATTCCTCTCCCTCGTGGGTGGAAAGGTGCACATCCTTGTGGGAATCCGGGAATACGTCGATCATGAATGGATCCATGTGCCGGCCAGCCTTATTGTGGGCCAGGGAATAGAAGTCCAGGTCCGATGCCTTTGCATTGCTTCTGTCGGAGAAGCGGGTAACCTCGGTCTTCTCGTTCTTCCGGGTCACAGATGGCCCTATATTCTCCTCATCATCCAGGAAAGTTCCCAAACGGACGCCTAGGACTCTGGCAATCTTGATCAGCGGTGTCAGTCCCGGAATAAGGTTTCCGTTCTCAATGTCTGTAATTGTCTGTACCGCCAGGTTTGCCCGTTCTGACACATCTTCCACTGTCAGGTCGCGGCTCTCTCTGATGAATGCCACTTTGTGTCCAATCTTGTTTTTCTCGCTCATTTGGTTTCTCCTAATCCTATTATACTAAAAAAGCCGGGATGTAAGACCCCGGCTTCTGCTATTGCATTTTCCAAAGTATTACAACTTACTGCGCGTTCAGCGGTAGGTCGTAGCCTGCCTTAATGACCTTAAGGTTGACTTCGTTGAACTTCTTGTTCCGGGCAGAAATAGCCTGATCCAGAGCAAAAGCAAAGGAGTCCACGCTGCAGAGCCATGGCACGATCTTGACCAATGCACCCAGTGCAACCATGTTTCCTGCTCTCTCGCTGCCGTTCTCTGCTGCAATCCGGTTGCAGTCGATGCCATACACCTTGATGTCGGTGCGCTTCGGCTTGTTCTCAATCAGTGATGTGTTGTAAATAAGGACTCCTCCCTCTTTCATCCGTGGCTCGAACTTGTCCAGGGATGGCTTGTTGAGAACGATACAGATATCTGGATGCTCTACAACAGGGGATGCAATCTCCTCGTCTGCAACTACTACGCTGCAGTTTGCTGTACCACCCCGCATCTCAGCACCATAGGATGGAATGTGGGATACACACTTATCCTCTTTCATAGCTGCGATGCACAGGATCTTTCCGGCGAGGATGACGCCCTGTCCGCCGAATCCGGCAAAAATAAGCTCTTTTGTCATTTCTTCTCACCTCCATCTCTGAAGCACTTTACAGGATAGTATGGTTCCATAACATCCCGTACCCATTCGGCTGCCTTTGTAGGATCCACGCCCCAGTTTGTAGGACACATGGAAAGAATCTCCACGAAGGAGTAGCCCTTGCCGTCGATCTGGTTCTGGATAGCCTTCTTGATGGCTTTCTTGGTCTGGTTGATATGCTTCACATCATATACGGCACAGCGCTCGATATAGTATGGAGCCTCAAGGGTGTTGAGAAGCTCGCAGGCTCTGATAGGCCAGCCCACTTCCTTTGGATCTCTTCCGTAAGGAGTTGTCTTTGTAACCTGGCCCTCCATTGTGGTAGGAGCCATCTGACCGCCTGTCATACCGTAGATAGCGTTGTTGATGAAGATTACTGTGATATGCTCGCCTCTGTTGGCCGCATGTACAGTCTCTGCAGTTCCGATTGCCAGAAGGTCGCCGTCGCCCTGGTAGCAGATGACCACTTTGTCCTTCTGAACTCTCTTGAGTCCTGTGGATACAGCCGGTGCTCTTCCGTGGGCAGCCTCAAGTCCGTCAGCCTTAAGGTAGTTGTATGCAAGAACCGAGCATCCTACAGGAGCAATGACAAGAGTCTTCTCCTGGATTCCCAGCTCGTCCATGATCTGTGCAATCAGTTTATGTACAATTCCATGACCGCAACCAGCACAGTAGTGGGTGGTCACCTCTCTCATGGATTTTGGAAATGAATAAATTTTTTCTTCAGACATAGCTCTTAACCCTCTGAACAATCTTTTCAACCTCAGGCAGCATTCCGCCAGGACGGCCAAGGAAGTCTACATCGCAGTACTTTCCGGCATTGATCTGAACATCCTGAACCATCTGTCCCATGCTCATCTCTACAGTAAGGATCTTCTTAACCTTTTTAGCAGCCTCTGCAATCTCCTTCTTAGGGAATGGCCACAGGGTAACAGGGCGGAAGAGACCAACTTTGATTCCCTCGGCCCGCAGCATTCTGATAGCCTTCTTGCAGATTCTGGAAGCTGTGCCGTAGGCAACGATCATGTAGTCAGCGTCATCCATGTTCTGGGTGTCGTAGATAACCTCGTTCTCCTCAATCTTCTTGTAGTTCTCGTACAGGTCGTATACATGCTTCTCCAGATAGTTGTCCGGGTTCAGGCGCAGCGATGCGATGATGTGTGTGTCCCGGTCCTTTGCTCCGGTGAGAGCCCAATCCTTTGGAGGAAGGTTCTCAACTGGCTTTGGAAGAACCAGTGGCTCAGACATTTGTCCCAGGTATCCGTCGCCCAGGATCATGCATACAATTCTATATTTGTCTGCAAGCTCGAAAGCCTTTACAGTGTAGTCGGCAAGCTCCTGCACATTACCTGGTGCGATTACCAGCACATGATAGTCTCCGTTTCCACCGCCCCGGGTTGCCTGGAAGTAGTCTCCCTGGGCTCCTGCGATGTTACCGAGGCCAGGACCGCCTCTCATCATGTTCACGATAACAGCCGGAAGCTGCGCTCCGGACATATAGGAAATACCTTCCTGCTTAAGGGAGATTCCAGGGGATGATGAAGATGTCATTACTCTGGCTCCGCCGGCAGATGCGCCCATAACCATGCTTACTGCAGCCAGCTCGCTCTCGGCCTGGAGGAAAGTTCCCCCGATCTGAGGCAGACGCTTAGCCATGTAGGCAGGTATCTCGTTCTGTGGGGTAATAGGATATGCGAAGTAGAAGCGGCATCCTGCAAGGATAGCAGCCTCGCCTATTGCCTCGTTACCTTTCATTAAAATCTTTTCACTCATATCAAAACACTCTTTTAATATTTAATAATCTCAATAGCGATATCAGGACACATAGTCGCACAGAATGTGCAGGCTATACATTGCGATTCATCTTTGCATACCGGATAGTGAACACCCTGCTTGTTAGTCTCTTTGGACATCTCAAGGATTTTCTTCGGACATGCACCTATACACAGCCCGCAGCCTTTGCACCGCTGGATGGATATTACAGGTTTTCCAGTCAAAATATTGCCTCCTCAATAACCGTTCTTATGATTTTAGTGAGAAATTTGTTTTTATTCAATAACATTTATTATTAATATTATGTTATAATTGCGGTATGAAAACTGTACTGAACCAACCGGTGGAGGAGAGATTTTTGGCCGATTCCCTCAAGGATGAGGTGGGAGAGCTCTTCTGTTCCAAGCCTGAATACTATAGAAATGGTGACCTGATCCTACTCCAGGAGAGCGATTTGAGGTTGCCAATCAGAGTTGTTCAAAATGTGAACAAAGGAAGCTTCGGGCATGTCGCTGTGGTGATGGGGGAGAAGCCAGGTGCCGGAATAATCGCTGCCACCGCCGCATTTGCCTTCGGGGCGGGGCTTGTGTCCCTGGTCTGCAAAGCAAGGCCGGTGTGCTGCCCTTACGAGCTCATGGACAGCCCCGCCCCGCCCGCAGCGACCAACGCCCTCGCCCTTGGGATGGGGCTTGGGGTGCCGCCATCGGAGGTACTGGACTGGCTTGACGCCCACCCCGATGTGGCCTGCGTCCTTGATGCTGATATATTGAAATATAAAGGAATAGAAGCGCTGATCCGGGGGCGGGAAAAGGTGGTGCTGACGCCCCATCCCAAGGAGTTTGCCACCCTGCTCGGCCTCTGCGGCATGGGGGACTACGAGGTAGGCTATGTGGTGGAGAACCGCTTTGCTCTGGTCCGGGCCTTCTGCGCCAAGTTCCCCCATGCGGTGCTCCTTCTCAAGGGGGCAAACTCACTCATCGCCCAGGGCGTGAAGGTGTCGGTGAACACCTTCGGCAGTTCCTGCCTGGCCAAGGGAGGCAGCGGCGACGTGCTGGCCGGCCTTGTGGCTGCGCTTCTGGCCCAGGGGTATGCTGCCTACGACGCCGCCGTCAGCGGCTCCTTGGCCCACGCCCTGGCTTCCCGGCGGATAAAATGCAGCTACGGTATGACACCTTTTGAGCTGATCGATCATGTGAAGGAGCTGGAATCACTGTCACGCTAATCTTATACTCTGATCGGTTCTTTGCACTTAGGGCAGCGGTAGCGTCCTGGGGCTGGAGCCTTCACCTTACGCCCGCAGTTAGGGCATTCAAATATTTTCGGGAACTCAGATGCAGCCGGTTTTGCAGGTGGAATAGCAATATTCTCTGTCTGGCTGAAGAGGTTCAGATAACCAAGTTCTTCCAGTAATTCTTTAGGTTGTCCCTGGATCTTGAGCAGCGCAAGACCACTCTCCTCAACCTTTAAGAGGGCATCCAGGCAGATAAAGACGCCCGCCCCCATATCATCTATAGAAGTAAGCTTCTCGCAGTCCAGCATGATGTGGTCATAGCCTGTGTTCACCAGCTCCTTGAGCCTTGCCATCACAGCCTCGCCGTTGAAAGTGTTGATATTGCCATCAAGAGAGACCAAGAGGTATTCGTCGGCCTCCCCCTTGCTGTGGACTTCAATCTGGATTCCAGAATTTTCCTCTGCCATACTGATAGTCTATTTGCTTAACCCTGTTTTGTCAAATCTTTATAAACATCAGAAACCATTATCTTTTTAAGTTCTTTTTCCATGGCAGTCTGAACCTTCTGGAGCTTGTCATCCATTGCTACATGAATCTTCTGCCCCACAGGACATTTGAAATTTGGGTTTTCATGGAAATGGAAAAGGCCCGAATCATCAATGCATTCAACCGCTTTGTAGACATCATAGAAGCTGATTTTATTGAGAGGACGGGACAGGGCAACCCCGGTTTTTCCCTGGCTTATTGATATTATGCCGGCATCCTTGAGCTGTCCCATTATATTCCGGACTACAACAGGATTAACCCCTACACTGCCAGCCAAGAAAGTACTGGTGACAGCAAGGGATTTATTGAAATACTCAATTGCCGTGATGATGTGTACTGCTATTGTGAACCGACTTGTAATCTGCATACATAACAGTTTAGCGCAAATTACTCAATAAGCCAAGACACCATCTCTTCGGCCGCCTTAACAGCCTCCGGTTTCTCCATCACACTGCCTGGAACATTGGCATCGCCGGCAACATAGGCTTTACCATCTCTAAAACCTGCTGTCGCAAAGTTCTTGATGTTGGTCTCCACCATCTTTGTATAAACATCAGCAGGACCGAAACCGGCACAGAAGAAACCGCCGATCTTCTTATCTTTTCTGCCCGCCATAGAGAAATCGGGTTGTGTGAAGTCCATGAACGAATATGTTCTGTCAAGGAAAGCCTTAAGCTGAGCCGGGAACTGATCCCAGTGCACAGGCGCAAGAAGAAGCATTGCATCGCAGGCGTCGATCAGCGGGATAAGGGCAGTAAAGTCATCTTTCTGAACACAGTTGGGGGTATGAAGTCTCTTGCAGCCGTCACATGCCAGACAAACTCTCACATCTTTTTCACCGATATTGAAGGTGGTGATTTCAGCCTTGCCTCCAAATTTTTCCACAATGTGTTTCTCCAAAGCATATGCATTGCCATTTCTTCTTTTACTTCCATTTACAATTAAAAGTTTTTTCATGTTTTCACCTCTTTTTATCTTGTAATATTTACTATTACAAGTTTGAGAATAACATATCCTCTTTTATCTGTCAACTGATTTTTGCTATAATAAAAATATGAGGGATTTTCTTCCGATAAACCAGACCGACATGAGAAAGCGGGGATGGGACAGCGTGGACTTTGCCATAATCACTGGGGATGCCTATGTGGACCACCCTTCCTTCTGCACCGCCATTGTATCCCGGGTCCTTGAGGCCGAGGGATGGAAGGTTGGCATAATATCCCAGCCCGACTGGAAGAACCCTGAATCTGTGAAAGTGCTGGGAAGACCAAATATCGCTTTCCTCATCAACGCAGGGAACATGGATTCCATGGTGGCCAACTTCTCCTCCAAGACCAAGCGTCGGAGCCGTGACCAGTTCACCCCGGGAGGAGTGGCTGGAAAGAGGCCTGACCGGGCTGTCATAGTCTACACATCGCTGGCAAAAGCAGCATACAAGGGGATCCCTGTGGTCATCGGAGGCATTGAGGCATCGCTACGCCGACTGGCCCACTACGACTACTGGAGCGACACCCTCCGGCGCTCTATATTGCTAGATTCAAAGGCTGACCTGCTGATCTACGGAATGGGGGAAAAGCCTCTGTGGGACATCTCCAGAGCCCTTAAAGAGGGCATTTCCATAAAAGATCTGAAGAACATCCGTGGAACTGTGGTCAAAAGCTCACAGCTGCCGGAAGGAGAGTTCATCACCCTGCCCACCTACGAGGAGATGCAGGCCGACAAACTGAACTTTGCCCGCAGTTTTGCCATCCAGTACCGGAATACCGACCCCTTCTCCGGCAAGATGATGGTGGAGAAGACCGGGACACAGTATGTGATTCAGAACCCGCCGGCCCATATCCTTACTATGGAAGAGATGGACAAAGTCTATGCCCTGCCATACATGGGGACCTATCATCCGGTCTATGAAGCCCAAGGCGGAGTACCTGCCATAAAAGAGGTGGAGTTCAGTCTCATCAGCGCCAGGGGCTGTTTCGGAAGCTGCAACTTCTGTGCCCTCACCTTCCACCAGGGGCGTATCATCCAGGCGAGGAGCCACCAGTCCATCATAGATGAGGCCATCAGGCTCACCCAAAAGCCCAATTTCAAAGGCTATATCAACGATGTGGGCGGCCCCACCGCCAACTTCCGGCAGCCGGCATGTAAAAAACAGCTGACATCGGGGGCATGCCAGGACCGCCGTTGCCTTTTCCCGGGTCCCTGTCCCAACCTGGAGGTCTCCCACGCCGACTATCTTGCTCTGCTGCGCAAACTCCGGGTCCTCCCTAGCGTAAAGAAAGTGTTCATAAAGTCGGGCATCCGGTTCGACTACCTGGTGGCAGACAAGGACCAGACCTTCTTCCAGGAGCTGTGCCAGCATCACATAAGCGGCCAGCTCAAGATTGCCCCGGAGCACATATGCCCCCGGGTTCTGGACCTGATGGGCAAACCTCGGCCCGAGGTCTACCAGAGGTTCGAAACCATGTTCAAGGAAGAAAATAAGCGGATAGGCAAGAAGCAGTATCTGATACCATACCTCATATCCTCCCACCCGGGCAGCGACCTGAAGGCTGCCATAGAACTGGCGGAGTATCTCCATCAGGAGGGCTTTATCCCTGACCAGGTGCAGGACTTCTATCCCACTCCGGGGACAGTCTCCACCTGCATGTACTATACCGGGGTAAACCCGATGACCATGGAGAAAGTCTATGTCCCAAAGAGCGAGGAGGAGAAGAGCCTGCAGCGGGCCCTGCTCCACTTCCATAAACCAGAGAACCGGGAAAAGGTGCGGAAAGCCCTCCTGATGGCGGGCCGGAAAGACCTGATCGGTCCAGGGCCAAAGGCTCTGATACGGTGAGGCTGATCATGTACCGATATACTTACCATACACCTGATGGTTTCGACGATATAATGATGAGCTCCGACGGCAATGTGCTCACCGGCCTCTGGTTCCAGAACTCACCTGACCAGAAAAAATATAATGAACTGCATGTTGATGAAAATCTCCCCATCTTCAAAGAGACCTGCAGGTGGCTTGATATCTACTTCTCCGGCCGGCAGCCCGATTTCACCCCAATATACTGGCTCTACGACCTTACCCCTTTCCGAAAGGAAGTATCAGACATCATGCTCTCAATTCCATTCGGCAAGACCATGACCTATGGCGAAATCGCCGCCCAGATTGCCCCGAAGCATGGCATCCTCAAAATGTCTCCCCAGGCAGTAGGCGGTGCAGTAGGCTGGAACCCGATATGCATCATCATCCCCTGCCACCGTGTGATAGGGGCAGGAGGCAAGCTCACCGGCTACGGCGGAGGCCTTCATAACAAGATTGCACTATTGGAACTGGAAGGGAACGATATGAGCGAGGCAAAACTATGAACGTTCAGGAAACTCTCGACATTTTATATCAGCTGTGCAAAGAGGATAAGGGGCTGCGGCAGAAACTGCTGGCCACCCGGAACAGCAAGAACCCGGCTGTAGAATTCTGCAAGATAAGCACCGAATATGGTTACCCAATCTCTGCCATGGACCTGGTTATGGCCGGGGAAGAGACTTATGCTGAGATGGCCCGCAGCACCAACGGAGGCGGCGAGAACCACCCCCGCATCCAGAACGCCGATGACCTGTACGAGCTTTTCTTAGGATCTATCAGTTAATCCCATCAAGCCATGCCTGAACATCAGCAGGCTGGCGGCTGGTTGTGTAGAAATAATCAGTTATAGTTGAATCTGGCAGCAGGCTCTTCAATGTCTTAAGAGAACTCTCCTTCCCGGTGGCACTGGCTGTTGCGAAAGGGATAACACGCTTGCCAGCCAGATTGGCCTTGCGGATGTATTCCTGCAGGAAGTCGGGAACTGTGCCAGCCCAGACAGGAAAACCGATGAACACAATGTCATAAGGAGCAAAGTCGGAAACAGCAGTCTTGAGCGCTGAACCCTTTCGGGAAATTTTTTCTCCCACGACCCTGGCTACAGCAGACAGAAAACCACCATATGCTTTCTCCGGTTCCACAAGATAGACATCTGCATTGAACTTTGCCTGGATCTTATCGGCTATCCGCTTAGTTATTCCAGTCTTAGAATAGTAGACAACTGCACACTTCATATTTGCCCCCTGCTTGAAGTGTATCACACTTTTTCAAAACTTTTTTCTCAAAAGTCAAAGCAAAATGAACTTTTTTTGCGTAATAGAAATGAGCACTATTACTCAAAGGGGGTTGACAATACGTATTATACGTATAGAATAATATGAAGGATAGAGATCTGCTTAAACTACTGCTCCGCAATGGATGGAGGGTGAAAAGAATTTCAGGCAGCCATTATATTCTTTCAAAAGATGGCTTGATTGAAACCGTTCCCGTGCATGGAAAAGATGTTGCGCCAGGACTTCTGAATGCAATTCTTAAGCATACGGGATTGAAGAAGGAGAATTTATGAACATTATTTATCCGGCAATTTTTCATAAAGAAGACGGGGAGTATTGGTGTGAGTTTCCAGATCTTCCCGGATGTTTCTCTCAGGATTCAACACTTATAGATACTTTCAACAGCGCATCAGAGGCATTGGAAGGCTATGTTCTTACCCTGCTGGAAGAGGGGAAAACATTACCCCAAAGCAGCAATTTGGAAGATATTAAAACTGATAAAAAATCTTTTGTGAATCTTATTTCAGCCCATGTATCCGATACTGGCAGAAAAATAAAGAAGACCCTGACAATTCCTTTTTGGCTGGATAAGCGGGCACAGAAGCTGAATATAAACTTCAGCAAAGTTCTGCAGGATGCCCTTCTCCAAGAAGTTTTAGGAACAAAAGCCTAAGAAGCCCCTACTGGGAAAGGAAACATAAGCCCACCTAAAGGTGCCCCTTGAGATATTGGGCGCCTCAGCAACAAACAAGCCACACTCGCAAGGAAAAGAGTGTGGCTTTTGTTTGTCTGAGGTGTACCCACCGATCGAAAGGGGTATCTTATAGGTGGGCCTATATTATGTCTTACTCAGTAGGCCGCTTCTTGAAGCTTTTGCTCTCCAGTATTGCCTGTCCTTCCCCAACCTGCTGCTCCATAAGAGCCCGCACCTTGAGCGGCAGTCCAAAGAGGGTGATGAAGCCCTGGGCATCCTTGTGGTTGTAAAGCTCGCCAGTTGTGAAGGAAGCAATGCTCTCGTTGTACAGGCTGTACTTTGACCAGGAGCCGGCACCATGGATAGAGCCTTTGTACAGCTTAAGCTTTACCCAGCCTGTGCAGGTCTTCTGTGTCACATCGATAAATGCCTTGCATGCATCCATCAGCGGGGTGAACCACTTGCCGTCATAGATAAGCTCGCTCATTCTGAGTGAAATCTGCTGCTTGAAATGGTAGGTGTCCCGGTCCAGGCACAGATGATCCATCATCTCGTGTGCTGCATACAGAATCGATCCACCAGGAGTCTCGTATACGCCGCGGCTCTTCATTCCGACGCAGCGGTTCTCGCAGATATCCACAAGACCCACACCGTTCCGTCCGCCGATCTTGTTGAGCTCCAGCATAATCTCAAGACCGTTCATCTTCTTGCCGTTCACGCTTACTGGAACACCTTTCTCGAACTCAATCTTCACATACTCGCCAGCCTCAGGAGCCTCCTCGGGGCAAACTGTATTCTGAAGCATATGCTTGTAATTAGGCTCGTTCTCGGTCTTCTCAAGCTCAAGTCCCTCGTGGGAAAGGTGCCAGATATTCTCGTCCCGGCTGTAGGACTGGTCTTTCTTCATTGGAACCTCAAGACCCCGGTCCTCCAGGAACTTGATCTCTGCATCCCGGCTGTCCATATTCCATTTGTCATCGCGCCATGCGGCGATAACCTTCAGGTCCGGGGCAAATGCCTTGATCGCAAGCTCGAACCGGATCTGGTCGTTTCCCTTTCCTGTAGCACCGTGACAGATAGCCACAGCTCCCTCCTGCCGTGCATACTCAACCAGAATCTTTCCGATTAAAGGACGTGCAGTGGAAGTACCCAGCAGGTACTGATCCTCGTATTTACAGTTGGCCTTCAGTGCCGGCCATACGTATTCCTCAATATATTCCTGACGTGCATCAACAACATAGCATGAGGAGGCTCCTGTCTTGAGAGCCCGTGCCTTGATTGCAGCCCAGTCGTCTCCCTGTCCCACATCCACGCAGACAGCGATGACATCGTAATCGTAATTTTCCTTAAGCCATGGGATGATAACTGTTGTATCAAGTCCACCAGAATATGCAAGTACTATTTTTTCAGCCATAATAAACTCCCTTATTTATTCAACTTGTTTTTCAAAGATTTTGCAATAATCTCAAAGCCTTCGTCCATCTCTTTCTCGCTGATGATAAGAGGTGGTGCCAGACGAATCACATTGGTACCGGAACGGAGGACAAGGACACCGTTGGCCTTGCACTCGGCAATCAGATCCTTGGAAAGGTCTCCCTCATAGCCTGCAGGAGTGTTCACTTCAAAGCCCCGGAGCATGCCGGCGCCTTTAATCTCGCCGATGCAGTCAAACTTAGCTTTAAGTTCCTCGATCTTCTTCTTAAGGTATTCGCCCTTTGCCTGCACCTCGAAGATGAATGGCGGGAAGAAGAGGGTCTCCAGCATAAGGTTTGCAACTGCGCATGCCACCGGGTTTCCGCCGAAGGTGGAGCCGTGGTCACCAGGCTGCAGAATCTCATTTATCTTCATTGGGATGAGGGTTGCAGAAAGGGGCAGACCGCCAGCCAGCGGTTTTGCCAGTGTGATGATATCTGGATTCAGGTCAACAAGACCGGAGGCGAATGGATAGCCAGTCCTTGTAAGACCGGTCTGCACCTCGTCGGCAATCAGGATGACATCCTGCTGTGCACACACTTCGTTGAGTGCTTTTGCAAACTCCTTGGTCATGCACTTGAGGCCGCCCTCCCCCTGGATCACCTCCACAATGATGGCAGCATAGGTGCCGTCCACAGTCTTCTTAAGAGTCTCCACATCATTGTATGGAAGGAACTCGACACCAGGCATAAGGGGCTGGCAGTCATCCTTGTAATGAGGGTTGTATGTGCAGGAGAGAGCTCCCACTGTGCGCCCGTGGAATGCATTCTCAAAGGCGATGATCTTGTGGTGTCCTTCTCCTTTTTTCCTCTTTGCATAAAGCCGCGCAAACTTGATTGCAGCCTCGTTGGCCTCGGTGCCGCTGTTTCCGAAGTGGACTGCGGCAAAGTTACCGAAAGATGTCAGTTTATCTGCAACCAGAAGTGTTGCCTCTGATGTGTAGAGGTTGGAGGTGTGGACGATTTTCTTCATCTGGTCGTAGGCTGCCTTTGCCAGATCCTCCCGACCGTAGCCAAGGGTGTTCACCGCAATACCGGAGCCTAAATCCAGATACTTCTTTCCTTCCACATCCCATATATAGCAGCCCTTGCCATGGTCGAAGAGAGTGAACTCGTTGCCGTAGCTCCGTGGGTAAGGGGCATTGTATACAGTGCTTTTAGGTATCATGTATTCTCCTTGTTCTGTCAAAGGACCATGCTGGTCCCGATCTTTCTTTCTATAGTCTTCTCAAGATCGCCGAAACTCTTATATTCGCCGATACATATCTCTTTTACACCATTTTTCAAAGCTTTGATAGAGGATGTCACCTTTGGAATCATTCCTCCGGAGATGACCCCGGCCTCAATCTCGGCATTGGACTGTGCCTCTGTAAGCAGGGTGATGACCTTTCCATCCTTAAGAACTCCCGGGATATCGGAGATGAAGAAAAGCTTGGCCGCCTTCATGGCCTCAGATACAGCCAGAGCAGCCTCGTCCGCATTTATGTTCAGGGCCTTTCCACCCTTTTCCATAGAGGCTGATGAAACAACCGGCAGATAGCCGTTCTCCAGCAGCAGAGTAAGGAGTGATGCATCAACTTCGGTCACCTTCCCGGTGTGGGAGGCATCGCTCACAGCCTTGCCGGTGAATATGCTGCCGTCGCAGCCGGAAAGGCCCACTGCCTTGCATCCTGTGGTGTTGCCCAAGCGCACTAAAAGCTTGTTCATCTTACCGGCCAGCACCATATCTGCGATCTCCATCTCGGGCGGGGTGGTAAGCCGCACTCCGTCCTTGAACACAGGCTCCAGGTTGAACACCTTGCTTATGCGGGAAAGCTCTGCCCCGCCACCATGCACCAGTATAAAGGCGTACTGGGAAGAAAGCTTCTGCATCTCCTTGAAGAGGGCTTCCATAGCCACCATATCAGAGGCTGCCTTGCCTCCGGTCTTTACTACAACTATATCCTTCATCACAGCTCTCCGTACAGGGAAAGACCTGCGGTCTCTTTAAAGCCGAAGCGGATGTTCATGTTCTGCACCGCCTGACCGGAGGCACCTTTTACCAGGTTGTCTATCACAGAGAAGAGCAGTATGGTGCTGCCCTGCACCTGCCAGCTTATGTCGCACCTGTTGGAGCCCCACACATTCTTGGTCTCGGGCAGGGTGCCTGGAACCAGGTTCACGAACGGTCTGTCGCCGTAGAAATCTTGGTATATATGAAGCACCTCGTCGTTGGTCACCGGCTTTGCCAGCTCGACTACAGTAGTCACCTCCATGCCCCGTTTAAGCGGCACCAGGTGTGGGGTGAAGAACAGGTCAAGGCCGCTGTCAAAGGCAGCGATCTGACTCAGTATTTCGGTGAAGTGCCGGTGGGTCTGGCCCGGCAGGTATGCACATGTGTTCTCGGTCCGCTCGCAGAAAAGACTCTGCACTTTAGCCTTCCGGCCGGAGCCGGAGATGCCGGAGAGGGCGTTGGCCACAATCTTGCCTTTAAGGAGCCCTGCCTTTGCCAGCGGGATTACAGGCAGCAGGGTGCAGGTTGGGTAGCAGCCCGGGTTTGCGATTATGTCGGCCTTCTTGATCTGGTCTCCATAGACCTCGCAGAGACCGTATACACTCTGTGGAAGCAGTTCAGGACATGGAGGCTCCTGGCCGTAGGCCTGGGCAAACAGCTTGTGGTCCTTTATACGGAAGTCTGCCGAAAGGTCAATGACTACGCTCTTGCCAAAGAAAGGCTGGCAGATTTTGGCCGACTCCAGGTGAGGCAGTCCTGCGAAAACTACATCCGGCTTCATGGCTATTGCCTCTTCCAGAGTGACCAGATTGCCTTTGCACAATCCCAGTTTCTTCTCTATCGCTTTTCCGATTCCCGGATCTACCGATGCAGCCGGCTGGCCGAACCTGGATGAGGATACCGGAATAATCTCGTCCACATCTGGATGATCTGCCAGAAGCCTGAGCAGAATCATTCCTGTATATCCTGTTGTTCCTAAAATAACCGCTTTCATATTCACTCCTGTCAGATATATAAGGATGGAAATTTCTTCCGGAGAACCTCCTTAAGATTCTCCTTTGTGATTCCCTCTTTTATTACAAATATCACTGTGTCATCACCTGCCACAGTACCTAGAATCTCATCAAGTCCCAGGCTGTCGAAAGCCACCGCCACTGTGTTGGCATAGCCCGGCAGTGTCCGTATGACCCCCAGGTTGCCCGAGAAGTTCATACTTACAAACCCGCGGCTTATGTCGCCGATGAAGTTGTCGGTGCTGCCACGCCTGTTCTCCCCCTCGCTCACTGTATAGAAGTAACCGCCCTGGGGATGATGGCTCTTGCTCACCTTCAGAGTCTTGAGATCTCTGGAGAGGGTGGCCTGGGTCACATCAATATTCCGCTCTGCCAGAAGAGCCTGAAGCTGCTCCTGGTTCTCGATGCTGTTGCTTATGATGAGGTTCCTTATTAAATTAAGCCTTGTCTTTTTATCCATTGCAGTATATTTATACCAATTTTTGTATATTTATGCAATACAGAATAGAATATATAAAATAAAAAAGGTGGAAACCGAAGCCTCCACCTTTCTCCTCTATTAAAATCTAGAGCGGAATCTTCTATCAGAAAAATCTGTAAGTTACGCTGATAGCTCCCTCGAAGATCTTCTTTTCCAGTTTGACATTCTGATATGTCTCACTGAAGTACTGAACATAGAATGCACCCACATCAATTGTCAGGTCATCAAAGAAAGTAAGCTCAAATCCGCCACAGTAGGTGAAGCTGTCCAGATATGGGTTGTAGAAACTGTTTCCACCCTCTTTCTTCTTGCTTCCGATATCTGTATAGAATCCTCCAAGGCTGACAGCCAGCATTTTATTGAACTGGTATTCTGCCGCAAAGTTGATTTCCCATGCATCATCAAGCTCATAGTCTGCAAGATCGTTGAAGTAGTAGTTGAAGCCCACTGCAGCATAAAGCTGTGGGATAATCTGCCAGCCTATACCGCCTCCCAGATATGCAGGAAGCACATAGGAGAAATGGTCACCTTTATTAGCACCCAGAACTGCGGCACCTACACCATCTGCCTTTTTATATTCATAGTCGATAATAGACTCTGTATGATATGTCAATGCAATATCCAATGTCTCGATAGGCTTATAGTGAATACTGAAAATACCGCCTGTTCCAAAACCATTAGCCTCGGTCTTGGCAAGTGTCTTGTCAGTTCCAAGAACAGGGGCAAATGCAGCAGGAGGATCATCATGCAATTTGATCTTTACTTTCTGTGAACCATAAAGGATACGCACTGCAGCAGCTACTGAGAGGTGGTCTTCCCAGAACTGGTGGGAAATTCCTATGATATTGTCATACAGAACTGAGTAAATATCCATGGAATGTCCAATATTTCCCAACTCAGGATGTCCATACTTTGCACCCATTTTTGTCAAAGCACCGACAGTAAAGGCATTTCCATCTTCATACTCAAGCTCACCGCCACCTGCAGCAACAGTAAATCCGGCAAAGAGGGCAGTCCTGTTCTTCTTCCATACCAATGTAAGATCAGGATAGAGATAAGTAGGAACATCTGCGCTATATGACTCGCCATTGAATTTGTTTGTATACTTTTTATAAAGGAACTGGTTTCCAGCCCCGACATACAGACCATCCTTCAAGAATGCAGTTCCGGCCGGGTTGTAGAACATAGCATCAGGCTTTTTGTTTTCAGTTGCCTTTGAAGGGAACCTGGCATAGCCAGCGCCGCTGTTGATCTTGTTCTCTGAACCACCGGCGAAGAGCAGGCCGGTACATACGATTGTCAGTATAAGAACCAATAGTGTTTTTCTCATTAATTCTCTCCTTAATCATTTTGATTTTAGCATGCTAAATTTGAGAATAAAATAAATTGTTATTATTGGTATTTTTGGTCAAAATTTGAGCAGATACCCTTCATCAGAGTCCACGGACTCTTCCTCAACTTCATTCTTCTCTGGCACAGCAGGAGCCGGGGTCTCAGACACAGCCGACGGCTCTGCCTTGGCAGTGAACCGCAATGTCCTTATAGGCTTGGAGCTCAGCCGCACGCCGGAAGCCTTGAATCCCTTGACATGATAGCTGTCCAGGTCAAACTCCTCCTCCAGAACCCGCAGCCGGGGCGCCTTCCTATATATCAATGTAATTGTACCATGCTGCTTTTCAGTCAGCAACAAAAATTTACATCCGTCAGGCAGGTACGGGTAGCTCTTGTCCACAATGAACTTCTCCACCTGGAACCGCTTTATGCACACATGCTTCTTGTCTGCAGTCTGGTAGATAAGTGAGAATATTGTGTTCTTGAGGATATCCTTGTCGGCGATGTTGCACCAGAGCATTCCCTGGCCCACAAACATCTTCTCCGGAGCGTTGATGACCTGGAATGTACCTTCCTTGCTCACGATCAGGAGCCTGTCGTATTCACTTACAGCGAAAAGCTTATCTCCATCCTTGACGCCGTAGCCCAGATAGCCGCTCTCGGCATTGTAGTTGAGCATAAGGTTCCGCTGGGCCACTGCCTTCACATCCACAGTCTGGAAGCTGTTGACCACAGTCCGCCGCTTGATTCCCACACCCGCCTTCTTTCTGGATTCGGTGAGCATCTTCTTAAGGTCCTCAATGTAGCGCAGGGAATACTCCACCAGATGTTCAAGCTTGTATTCACAATCCTTGATATTGTTCTGGATCTCCTCGATCTGCTCGTGGTTCTTGTTGATGTCGAACAGGGAAATTCGCCTGATAGGAATCTTCAGAAGTCTTTCCACATCCTCTTTTGTCACCTTCCGGGCAAGCTGGTCTGCAAAAGGCCTGAACCCGTAAAGCACAGCCCGCTCAACTTCCTCGGCAGTCTTCTTGGTCTCGATCTTCTTATAGATCCGCTCTTCGATGAAGATCCGGTCCAGTGTCCTTGCGTAAAGGTCTTCCAGAAGGTGCTCTTTCCGCAGCTCCTGCTCTGCCCTGAGGACATCCATCAGGTGCCGTGAGTGGTAGGCAATAATCTCGGAGACACCCATGATTGCAGGAAGGTCATCCTTGATGAC
>JAEEGJ010014541.1_pt1 | contig 18635 bp, 11 predicted proteins | sample 8958761 | NCBI WGS metagenome assembly JAEEGJ01 (sample SAMN16246546, study PRJNA631951) | gut metagenome | biome: gut microbiome; feature: rumen; material: RS-attached | host: Bos | place: Iran: Karaj | collected 2018-10
CATGTTGAACTACAAGAAAATGCCGTTCCGAAAAATCAAAATCTGTAGAACACAGTCACCATAGCGAGAATGTGCAAGTCGCTGATTAGCAAATGAAATCAAGTTTGTGGCGTTAAAGTTGGGTTAAATAATAATCAAATTTTATGGAAAAAAGAAAATGTATAGCATTGCTTATAGCAATGCAGGTTACCTTTTTATGCTATTCACAAACTCGCGTTCAGTCACGAGACGTGAAAAGATTAGCTGGTAAAGCCTATCTATTAAGTAAGGGAGTCGAATATGAAATCAGAGAAAAAGTAGTTCTTGCCCAGCTAAAGGCTGGAAAGGAACAGGTAAGAAACGGAATAAAGGTAATAAAAAATCATTCTTTTGGAATGCTTGAGATTGCCGTCCCAGATAGCATTAATACGGAAGAATACATATATATATTGGAAAAGACTGGTGATTTTGAATCTGTAGAATTCGATACCTATTCTAAACCATGTATGAGTGTTAACGACACATATTATAATAATCAGTGGGGCCCAAGGCACATCCATGCGGACCAGGCATGGGAAATAACAACAGGATTACCATCAGTAAAGGTTGCGGTAATAGAAATTAATGGTTTTGAGTTGAATCATCCTGATCTATATTATGGAGACGATACTTATGCAAACTTAAGTGTTTCAGAGTTTGTCGATTATGAACCAAATGTTCCTTCGCCAACTACTTCTCACGGAACTAAGGTGGCTGGAATTATTGGCGCAAAGACTAATAACTCGGTTGGTATAGCAGGAATAGCTGGTGGATATGGTTCAGAGGGCTCAAAAATCATACCATATCGATCTCGAACTGCTTCTTCTGATATCTCAGCCATCTATGATGCTGTAGCAAAAGGTGCTAAAGTTATTAATATGAGCTATTCTGTAGCAGAAAGTGATCAATATAATCAAGCAATTAATTATGCCTATAATAATGGCGTGACTATTGTTTGTGCATCTGGAAATTATTCACCAGAACTTATATATCCTGCGTCACATGAATCCACAATTGCTGTGGGAGCAATAGATTCTTTGAATTATAAAGCGACATTTTCAAATTCTGGGAGTGGACTGGATCTTGTAGCTCCTGGCGTTGGAATATGGAGTACTGCAAGGAGTAATGATAACTATTATGGTTTTGATTCAGGTACATCTTTTGCTGCACCACATATAACCGGTGTTGTTGCATTAATGCTATCTATAAACCCAAATCTAACACCAGATGAAATTAGATCTATTATGAATGGCACTGCACAAAAGATCAAACCAAATACATATTTATATAACAACTCTGGATGGAATGATTCTGTCGGATATGGCTTAGTAGATGCTTACGCTGCAGTAATAGCAGCAAGAGATTATTCCATTTCAGGTCCATCCGTTGTTTGTACTACTCCCACAGCATCATATACGATAAATTATCTCCCGACAAACTATACTGTCAGCTGGAGCGTTAACAACAATAACTTCACTGTTTTATCTTCTGGCAATCAATGCTTTATAACATATACAGGAACACCACAATATGAGGTAGCCACTTTAACTGCAACATTATCGCGAAATGGAACAACAATTAAAACTCTCACCAAACAAATCGTGATGCACGGAGCGAGTTTGAACGTTACTGGATGGCAATATGAAAGTGACGTCACTCCTGATGGTATATTCCCTAACCGACAGTTTACCATTCCTGCTAATAAAGGATCGATGACAATACCTGATAGATTCAGCATGGATGATATTTTTGAAAATGAATCACTTCCAATCGAGTTTATCGAAGATAATACCCGGGGGCTTGTACACCCTCCTATCGACTTGTGCGGTTATGGCGTCACGGAGATTAATGGTGGTAATGCAGTGTATCTCAATTCCACACGCTTTAACGGCATGAATATCAGTTTTTCTGGATCTAATAGTCCGACATATTACAACCATAACGGGAACTATGTCACATTCGAGATGCCATATAATTCCTTCGATTACCCAGTAACCCTTCATGCCACGTCTGATGCCCAATGTCATGACTTCTGCCTGACATTCAATGTAGTGCCGCTGCCAGGAACTCCTTCTGGCGATGATGAAATATGGGTGAATTTGGATGGCTCAATGCTTTACGTCACCTTTTTTGGTACAGGAGGAGAGCCAATTGGTAATGGCCAGTATTATTTGCCGAATTATAGCGTTACCATCACTAAAATTCCAGGAGGAACTCAGGTATATTCGAACAACTTCCCTGGAACACAATCCTCTTTCTCTGTAAACACCAGCACCTGGACTTCAGGCATTTACTCCATCAGAATAGTCCAAGGCAACAATATCTACACCAAGTCAATATGCTTATAATATAATTTAGGTTATTAGATAATAGGATATTAGATAAACTTAAATTGGGTCCAGGAACAACATTCCCAGACCCAATTTTTATTTATTTGTAAAGGTAAGTATTTATTCCTCTCCACCAAATACTAATGTATAATTCTTAATTTCAGGCCTTATAACAGTCATACAGCATGACTTCCTACACTTTTCAACAACTTTTTTCAGCCAAAAACTACACTTTTCAATAATATTTCACGCTGCAAAATTACACTTTTCAATCGAAATCTCCGACCTACTTTTTTCTTTCACAAACAACAGGAGAACATGATGATATCCATAATCCGAATATTTGTTATTTCAATAATTGTCACCTCTGTTCGTTCCCAAACCGCTAACAATCAGCGCAATACAAGCCATCCACATGCTAAAATCATTCTTTGGGGGCCAAAATTGAAATAGAAAAAATGATGCATCTATAAATATTTTTATTATCTTTGCATCATAAACAATAATGGTCATGAAAAGAAAGCATTTAAGAATTCTAAATCAAGTGGGAGAGGGACACGGCATCTTTAAATATGGTATTCCTCAGAACACTCAAGACGAATCAGAAGAAGAAGACAATGACTTAGAAAAGGATTATCGCTTCCAAAGGGAAACATTCAGAGAATGTCATAGGGTTTTCCATCAACAAATTGTCCAGCGACATGAACGTCGTGATGAAAGTCTGCATATAGCCCATTATGACTACATTATCATCTACTCGTTTAAAATCCTGAATCAAAAACAATTGTCAGAATGGGGGCTGAGTCTTGTAAGTAGGACGGACTGGGGACTTACCATGACTGCTCAGATAACAAATGAGGACAGATTCAACCGTTTCATGGGCAGTATCTTGGAATATGCACAAGATAATACAATTATCCACGAAGTTCCAGTAAGATTTGTTCCGTTGACATATATAAACAAATTCTATTTGCTATCTTCAGACCGTATCATCAGGGTACAAGAGAACCATGTGAACACTACGATACAGTTGACAAGACTCGACACGAGAGAGAAAAGGGAGATATTTATAAACCTATCGAACCTTGTAGGACGGGAAAATGTCAGGACAATCTCTGAGGATTTACAATTATATGAAGTTGACTTCGGGACGCTTGACAGGATGAAGTATGCTGTGGATAATCTGGACATCATCCAAAGGATACAGTCTGTATCAAACTGGCATGTAAGCCCCTCCAGATTTAAGGTGGTGGACTTTAATCGGGCATTAGATATCGATATGACAAATATCGGAGCGTTGCCTGTGGTCGGACTTATAGACACTGGTGTCAGGGATGTCCCAGCTATCAAAAACTTGATTGTGGAACGGGTCAAACTTGATAATAATTGGGATGTAAGATGTGGGCATGGAACAAACGTCGCTTCCCTAATCCTATTTGGCCGACAGCGACTGGACGGACATTTGGTCCCACAAGCCCGGATCTTTTCTATTCAGGTGATGGAAAATGATTGTGGCAGGGTCTCTGTCAACGCTCTCAAGCAAAAGATCATTGAAGGTATACAAAGATATCATATTAAGGTCTTTAACATTTCTCTTTCCGATTCGGTCTGCAAAGCAATTAATGAAGGCTATTCAGACTATGCAAAAGTGCTTGATGAGATTGCTTATCTATATGATGTGCTTTTCGTAACCGCTACCGGAAATATTGAGTGGGATCCTAATGAATACACCCCTTTCCCTTTATCGCATTACGACCCCAATGATCCATATCTGACACAAATGACAAATATCGGGTCACCTGCTGAGAACATCAATGGCATAACCGTTGGTGCTGTCGGAACGGTGACTGCTGATCTGCCTGCTATATATACAAGAAAGTCACATTTGGACTATACGGTTCCTATCAATGGTGCCTATGCAGAGATGTGTATGATCAACCTGAACCTCATGAAACCCGATGTGTTGTCGGAGGGAGGAGATGATACGACAGAAGACAATATGATAGACGTTATTGAGGGTAGCAATCTGGAATTTATCAAAAAGTCTGTCGGTACAAGCTTGGCTGCACCACTTATTACCAATCTGTGTGCAAGAATAATCCGTAACTATCCTTCTCTATCTGCAGCTGCCATTAAAAGTCTTGTCATCAATTCGGCTGTCCCGACAGGACTCGGCAGAGACCCAGGAATAAGCCAGATTTCTACTGCAAGAAATACTATAATAGCTGGCAATAAGAGAATTAAACGATATCACCTCATGACTCCAAGAAAGTTATGCAGGATGATAGAGGGACATGGAGCCGTTACTGACAACGATATAGATGCCGTAGTTTCTGATGACAACATCGTTACCTTTGTTGGTGAGGAGCAAATCAAGAATGATGAGATCAGATGTGTCAACCTGAAATTGCCTGAGCAATTGGCTGTTGAAGGCACAATGCGCAGCAAAAAACTGAATGTTTCCATCACGCTTTGTTTTACGACGCAAACGCTATCTGGTTATGACATTGTTAATTATAACCCCTACCATGTAAGTTTCAGGATACTGAAAGGAAATGAAGATATTAATAAGGTTGCGAAATCCGCCAGTTATAATAGACGCGAAGACCCAATCATAAAGCAAGCTAAAAGGAATTCCATGCACATTAAATGCGCCCTGGATTCCTGGTCGGATGATCCCCTACCCTCTTATCAGAAAAAGCTCTTTTCCAATACCCAACATAAAAGGTTCTTATTGAACTATCCTGATATTGTCAGGACAGATAATAAGATTACCCTTGCCTTTAGATGTGTTACAAGACCTAATTATAACGATGTGCCGATTTCTTTTTCTTATTCAATAAAACTTGAATTAGCAGACGAAACTTTGAAAAACGGCGATTTCTGCCTATATGAGGAATTGAATGCCATTAATCATCTTGAAGTCATAGACGAGGCAATTGCTAACATTGAGGCTAATATATAATATGTAAGAAAAGCAGGGTTAATCCTGCTTTTCTTGCTTTATGAGTTGCTCCCAGATAGAGGTGTCTATTTTTATTGTCTTTGGAACGATGTCAGACTGCATATTCAGAATGGTACGCTTAATGGCAGTAATCAATGTACGCTGTATGATATAATATGACATGCCTGCACATTCCTTCTGTAATCTTAATGCCTTCCTGCCGTCATCAAACGTAAAATTGGTCCCTGCCAGAACATACTTGACTAACGCCTTGATTCTGGTCACATCAGGTATGTCAAGTTGTAATGTAAGGTCAAATCTCCTCTTCAAAGCAGGATCTATCATCTGAATCTGATTAGTGGCTGCTATCACTATTGTTCGTTTAGGAAGGAAATCAAACAACTGCAGTAGTGTATTAACAACGCGCTTCATCTCACCATGATCCTGATCGTAATCCCTGACCTTACCAATACTATCAAACTCATCCAAAAAGATGATGCTATCTTCAGAAGCAGCCTTCTTAAATAAGGTTGACAAGTTTTTGCTGGTCTCACCCAATTTAGAAGAAACAATTGCTCCCAAGTTAACAACATACATCGCTTTCTGCAATTCTCCAGATATAATATATGAGGTTAGCGTCTTACCACAGCCCGAAGGCCCATAAAGCAAAAGTTTATTTGAGACTGGCAAATCTAATTCGTTGAGGACATGAATGGACCTATGCTCGCTCAGAAAGTAAGAAAGATCTGTTTTTACTTCTTCAGAACAGATAAGATCCTTAAGCCTATAGTCTGACGTGACTTTCTCAAGGACGAGGTCATCTATTGCCTTTTCTTCTAAGGCATTAAAATAGGAACTTGATCCCAAAGAATGTAGTCCGGCAATGTTCTGCTTACGGATTCCGTCCTGAAGGATTGACTGTAACTGAATGGCAAGATTGGTCCGCTTAGTCTGCTTGGAGTAATCAATCAACTCCCTAAGCGTCTTCTGAAGGAGTTCTTGGTTATTCTCCAGGCTATACATAGCCAGATTTTTTATCAAGTCATTCTGTCCCATTTCCAATTGCTTTCGTTTTCGGTTGCAAAGATAATAAAAAGAAATCAAATAATCAAGGTTATTACCCTTTTTTTTCGAGAAGAACATATAAGGACATATTATTGAAATCCTTCCATTATTTCAGAAATGGGAAAAAGTCATTTTAAGATTTGGCTAAACCATTCTCTATCAGCAGATTAGATGGGAAACACTTGAAATAGGAAATACTTGGATTCATAATGCCTTTCTCTTATCTTTGCTCCCGAAATTCTAAAACGACAAAGATATGAAGAAAGAAACAATCCTGAAATCAATGATGCTGGCATTCATGGCAATGTCGGCAGCGAATGTTTGTGGACAAACTACTTGGGTATACAGCTATGACAATACCGGCAACCGAACACAACGCGTGGTTAATACTGGAGCCAAGGCCAGACAAAGGGCAGCAGCATCCCCCAACAATCTGCTAAGTGACGAGAAGATATCTGCGACCATCGATGGCAATCGAAACAACATTAAAATCGAAATTCTCGGCCTCAAAACTACTGACGTGGCTGAAGTTGCTATTTATGACCTGTCCGGCATCCAAGTACTCTCCCGACGCATCGAGTCGGAAATAACGTCACTGAATCTCGGGAAACTCAGGAAAGGAACCTATATCTTGAGCATTGTGCTGAACGGAGAGACAAGAAGTTGTAAGTTTAACAAGTAATAATCCTAAAAAACATATATCGTATGAAGAAGACTTTCTGGCTACTGACAGTAATTGTAGCGTTGACAATTGGAAATACTGGCAGGACTTCTGCAAACAACTATGCTCCCAAATCAAAGAGCGACTCTATAAGAATGCCAAAAGACTCGTTAGTAAATATGACAAAGGAGGAATTTGATGCATATTGTGACTCTATCTATAATGCAGAACACCCTTGGATCAAGGAGGTTACTTATACAGACACCGTTAAGATAACAAATCCTCCCACAAGACAAAAAAGATATTTTGAATATGCCAATAGTTATGTACCGAATTCTGTTTCTATCAGCACCTCAAAAACGGTTGGACAGATTGACATTGAATCCGGAACATCACCGACAGGGGCCAGGACTTACACTATTCCCATCAAGGCTTACAAGCAGGATGGAACATTATGTCCAGACATCTCACTCGTCTACAATAGTCAGGGTGGTAAGAGTGCATACGGTAAAGGCTGGAGCATCGGCGGCTTGCAAAACATCACAAGAGGCAACAAGACAATTTACTATGATGGGGAAACAAATGGTATGGAGATGGGTGCCGACGATGTGTTCTACCTGAACGGCGTAAGGCTGATCCATACCACAGGACATGAGTATCAGACGGAAGAAGGTAACATCAAAGCCGTCGCCACAGTAGCTGAAAGTGTTGTGAAATACTTCAACGTCTACTACCCAAACGGTTATACTGCCGTATTCGGTTCCACATCAGAGACTTCCAATAGAACAGAGTACCCTATTAAGACTCTGACCGACACTAAAGGACAGAGTATTTCCTATTCTTATTTCTCTTCTGGAGACACATACTTTCTGTCTTCCATAAATTACGGCTTAGGCGGTTACATCTCATGCTCATATAATAACACTGGAGACGACTATCAGTATCGTGGTGGAAAGAGCCTCAATAACAACCGCCAGTTACAAAGCATCTCCTGCAGTATTAATGCCATGACGATTGGTACTTATACTTTCAGCTATACTACGAACAACGGCGTATCGCTTCTTTCCCAGATAGACTATTCTGCCAATGCCAGCTCACTGAATCCGCTGAAATTCTACTATGGCGATGGTAGTGCAGTTCAAGGCTATTACACAGATTCGGGAATTCTGATAGACGGCTATTCCTATGAAAACCGTCAGGCTATGACTGCCGTCAGAGGTAGATTTGATTATACTTCCGGTAACGACGGTATTCTGTTCTATCCTAATAAGAATCCATATTATTTAAAGAAAATATCTATTCTTCCTCTCTCATATCTCCAAAACTATTATGAACCCAATACAGTAATTCTCCTGTATGATAACCTTAATGGAGGTAATACAATAAACCAGAACGCCAGATTGATAGCAGGAAACGGCTTTATTCAGATGCTGACTGCAAATCTGGACGGATGGAAACAGGAGTGTATTGTTAAAATCAACAACGTTGTAGACAACATCTATGACAAGGTGACCTTTGTCGCCTATCAAAAGGCTGCCATTGGTATCGTTAAAAAAGATTCATGTATATTCTCAGATTCTACAGTTTATACTGACAACTATGGAAACAAGTCCGTTTGGCCAAAATACTATTATACCGGAGACTTCAATGGTGACGGCAAGGCGGAAATCATGGCTATCAGTGCAGCAGACCCCTTTGAAACCGGAAGCGGCACCTCTATGTGCTATATCTATGACCTGAACAACCATACCACCCTCTATTCTGACAGCCTGTTTAACTTCGTAAAATACCTCGAAGGTATTGAGCGCTCTGCCAATCAGGCAGAGAATCTGTCTGACAAGGTGTTCACGATGGACTATAACGGGGATGGAAAGACCGATCTCTGTCACATCCATTCCACCGGTATGAGTATTTACACTTTCAACCAGAATGGCAGCACGTGGACGGACAGTCTCGCAGCGACATACACAGGACTGACTAAAAGCTCATTAGAAAACGTATTCTGGTCTATCGGTGACTTCAACGGTGACGGGCAGACGGACTTAGTTTGTTCTGGCAGTATGGGTATACTTGGCAATATATATTGGAATTTCTACTATTCCAAAGGTGACGGGACATTTGCGCAGGCCACCAACGTTGAAGGACCGCGTTACAATGATTACACCTCGTACCTCGTTCAGGATGTTAATGGTGACGGAATATCCGACCTGGTAGAACTGACGGACGATGACTTCACGGTCTATACCATGAACAAGAATGTATTGACAGAGGAATACACACAAGCATTATCAAACTCTAATGAGTATCTTTCACCTGTCAATATCAACTCGTCATCACTGTCGACACAGTTTGCAAGTCTTCTGGGAAACGGCGTGACACTCTATTCCTACAAAACCAATCTCAGGACAGACCAGGCCCTGACGGGAATGGTCAACAGCAACGGTGTGGTGGAAAAGAACTATTACTATTCTATCTCCATGGATAGTACAGGCATCTATACGCCAAGCTTCGATGATTACCAGTTCCCGTATATCAAAATATTTGAACCAATAGCCGTCCTGGCAGGAAACGAAATCTTTATGGGAGGGGTCTCGAAGGACGTTAACCGTTATCGTTATCAGAAAGCGGTAGCTCACCTGCAAGGTCTGGGCTTCAGGGGGTTCGAGTCTGTCATTGCAACCAACAAAAGAGGACAGGCAACTACCTACACATATAAACCGACCGAATATTGTCTGCCGAAAAGTGTTGCAGGACCAGGATTCCTGACATCCTTTACTTACAATACAAGTTTTGATGCCACCTATAACAAAATAAGAAAATCACTCCTGACCTCGAAGACAGAACATGATCTGCTACGCAATGTCACGGTAGCAACCTCTTACACATACGATAATTTATATGGACTCGTCTTGACAGAGAACACATCATATCCCGACAGCATTTCTGTCAACAAGGCATATGCATACACGAGCTTTGCCAATATCGGCAGCAAATACCATTTGGGACGTCTGGACTCAACAACAGTCACCACCACGCGCAACAATACCCAGCACTCTGAGAAGACAGTATTCTCATCATACAATACTTACGACCAACCACAGACTGTTATCAACAAGGTAAATAATAATGTTGTCAAGACAACTGACTTTTTCTATGACTCTTACGGCAATATAACTACACAGAGTGTCTATCCTTATTTGTCAGAAACAGCAAGGACAACCACCTACGAGTACGATTCCTACAATAACAGGCTGACCAAGGTCACAGACCCGCTTGGTGTTTGGAAGGAGTTCACCTATAATCTTAACGGCACCGTAGCCACAACGAAGACATACATCGGCTATACCTACTATACTTACGATGCCTTCGGGCGGCTGGTTTCAGAGGCAAGGCCAGATACCACTACCATCAACACCGCTTTTACATGGGACTCCGGAAACGGCGGATTATATGCCATCACCAAATCTGGCTCGAACATACCAACAGAGAGTACCATCTATGATGCCCTAAACCGCGAGATACGCCACTCACAGACACGCTTCGACGGCAACCAACTCAAGGTGGACAAGTTGTACGACACCTACGGCAACCTATGGAAAGAGTCGTATCCTTACAAGACTGGCTCTCCTACTTATATGCAGTACACATATGACGCATACAACCGCCTGGTAACAAAATCGGAGATAGGTAAAACCACTACCTATTCCTATAATGGACTACAAACGACGGTCAATGACGGCACCATATCGACAACCACCACGACAGATGCACTTGGCGGAGTCGTGTCTGTGACAGATCCAGCAGGTACCATCAACTATACACTTAACGGTGCGGGTAATCCCACGTCCATCTCGGCTCCCGCCAGCTCGGGCGGCGGCATCACGACCACCATCACATACGACGAATACGGACGACGAAAAAAAAATCATCGACCCGAGTAGCGGTACAACAACCTACTATTATCATAGCACGGAAGGCTATCTGCGAAGCGAGACAAACGCCAACAACCAGATAACGATCTATGTTTGTGACATTTATGGCCGCATGACCAAGAAGACTTCGCCGGAGTTCTCTACCACCTATACATATAATAATAACCTGAACAAGATTACCGGTGAGACCTGTAGCAACGGCACATCTACCAGCTACACATACGATGCACTTGGGCGCCTGTCGGCAATAAAGGAGAATGCCGTGGACAGCAAATGGCTGCAAAAGGACTACACTTATACCGGTGGGCAGATGAGAGCCATCAAATATACCTCTCAGAACGGGGTACTGACAACGGAGAACTACTATTATACAAACGGCCACATGACATCCGTGAAGCTGAACGGCACCACAACTATTTTTACTCTGTCAGGTGAAAACGGCCAAGGCCGGGCTGAATATATTAATACAGGCGGGCTTTCACGCTATTATACCTATACAGTCAGTGGTTATCCTACGTCAAGGGTTGTCACGGCATCCGGTCCAACTAAGCAACTTATCCAATATTCCTTTAACGAACAGACTGGGAATCTCGCATCGAGAACATTTCCAATGCATAATATGATGGAAACCTTCAGCTACGACAACCTGAACAGGCTGACTGGCTTCGGAAGTCATTCTGTAGGATATGATAATAATGGCAATATCACATCGAAGGGCGATGTGGGTAACTTCGCCTACAACACTTTAGGGAAGCCATACGCTGTGTCAGACGTGACGCTGACCAACAATATTAGCGTCGGTACACAGAACGTGTCCTACTACTCGTTCGATCGTCCCAATGAGATTACAGACAACGGCTATACGGCAAGTTTCACCTATAACGGCAACTATGATCGTGTGAAGATGCAGATGCTGCACAACAGTTCCACTTCATTCACTCGCTACTATCTCGGAGGATGTTATGAACTGGATGTCAAGCCCTCTGGTACGACGGAAAGATTGTATCTGAATGGAGGCTATTATGATGCACCGACGGTACTCATCAAACAGGGAAATTCCAGCAGTGTATACCATATCCTCCGTGATCATTTGGGAAGTATAACACATGTCCTTAATAGCAGTGGCACGGTCGTGCAGGAACTGAGTTATGATGCGTGGGGACGACTGCGCAATCCTTCAACATTCGCTCTGTATACACCCACTAACGAGCCGGACCTGTATCTCGGACGAGGCTACTGCGGCCATGAGCACCTGACAGGTCTCGGCCTCATCAATATGAATGCCCGTCTCTATGACCCGCTACTCGGCAGATTCCTCTCGCCAGACCCATACGTGCAGATGCCTGACTTCAGCCAGAGCTTTAACAGGTACAGCTACTGTCTGAATAACCCGCTGAAGTACACGGATCCAAGCGGAGAACTGTTCGGGATAGATGATATAATTATCATTGGTGCCGCTATCGCTGGAGCATACATTGGTGGCGTGACATCGAATCAAGGAGAGTTAAATCCTTTTCATTGGAATTATAGCAACCCATTAACTTATGGTGGCATATTGATTGGCGGTATAGCAGGTGGCATCACTGGTTCCGCTATTGCAGGCTCAACAGCATGGAATATTGGTTTCTCCATAAGTAGTCCCTATCTATCGGCTGGCGTAACAATTGGAGCAACAGCGACATCTGGTTTCCGATATGGATTCCATTGGACAACAGCAGCTGGAGGAGGATATGATAGTGCCGAGAAAGCAATAGAAAGAGCAGCAGAAAGAGCTGGGGAGGCTTTTGACAAATGTGTAGACCAATACCATCAGTACATGGACAACATCCATACGGGATTAGATGTTATCGGTTTGATTCCTGGAGGAGATATTGCTGATTTAGCAAATGCTGGACTTTATTTGTTAGAAGGCGATTTTGGCAATGCGGGGTTAAGCGCTATCGCAACGGTACCATTCATTGGAGGTTTTGCTACAACGGGAAAGCATGCCTGGAAAGCAAGAGATGTAATATCAAGTTTAGGATCAAAATATACAAAATCATCTCCAATAAACGGGATCAACATACACAAATCATATAAGGCAAATGATGTTATACCAAATCATGCAATTAAAGAATATAGGGAAATTCTTGGTATAAGACCAGATTTCGTGGACTTTGATAATCATATTATTTATGAATTGAAACCAGCTAACAAAAATAGTATATTAAGGGGTTATAAGCAGCTTGATAAATACAAATATCTTTTTGATAAATATAGACCGGTAAGAAACGGTGAGTGGCAAACAATATTAGACTTATATTAACGTTATATAATTATGGATAAGAAACAATTATTTTCAATCGTCACTTCAACATTGAAGGAATTAGGGTTTAAACATTGGAAACCAAGTGTATGGAGAAGGACGGGGACGGAAATTTCTGATCGTGTTTATTTGCAACGATCATGTTATAGTAACCTATATTATTATCATTATGGGTATATCATCAATAATTTACCAACCCTTTCAGGCACTTATTGTCATACATTTGGGGATATAGACCTCTCGCTATATAAAAAAATAGCTAAAGTACTTGATTTGGAAAACGATCTTTCAGATGGAGAAAGAGAACGTGACTTACAAGATTTACTCCTTCAGATTGTTCCTGCAACTATTCCTATGAATACTGAAAAAGAATTGAAAGACTTTCTTTTGAAAGAACAATTGAATCTTTCTATAGATGTCATGGACTATTTAAAGATAAAGCTTACGAGTGAGGGTTATAAAGATGTAGATGAATGAGGTGATTATTATCGGGTCAGAGTCCTCTGACCCACCCAAGGACTCACCAGCGACAATCATAGGGTCTCAATGAGTCCTCAAAAGTAAAGTCAAAAACAAATAAGTTCGATTATTATAACAAAATGTGGGGCTGGGACGGTTCTCTGACCCACCCAATGACACAATAGCGACTATCACGGGATCATGGCATTATTATTTGTTAAACACCCAAAGAATTAATTAGTGTAAAAACACGGATATATGATTTGTAACAAAAAGGACATCGGTGATAGACCAACTTTAGTACAATTAACTATACGTATTTGGCAGAAGAAAGTTAATGTATCTGCCATGAGGATGTATGAGTATTATGAAAAGAATAGTTGGAAAAAGAAAGGCGGGGAGCCTCTGAAAAACCTTGATTCCGCTATTGGAGGGTTTAATAATATTGACCATTACAGAAGGGAGTCTGGTGAGTTGCGAGAAGAAAAGAGATTGTTGCAGAATACTGATGAATGGAAGAAATACACTCAGGAAGTTCATCAGTACTATCATAACGAGTGCCAGAGGTGCGGGAAAAAAGGTGATTTGGAAGTTCATCACTGGCATTATTATTATGCCAAAGGGGATAGAAGGATTCCAGCCCTTCTGCCTTGGGAATATCCGATGAAGGATGTCGTGTCGCTATGCCATGCCTGTCATGAAAAAGAGCAGGGCGTAAAAGGCTATAGTGAACACGAAAAGTTGTCTGGATATAAATAGCCAAGGCAAGGACTCTGACCCACCCAATGACACAATAGCGACAATCATGGGTTCTCAGTGAGTCCTCAATAGTAGAGTCAAAAACAATCCACATCGTTCAGTTCGGTGGATCAGGGAACGGCTCTCTGACCCACTTTTTTATAATCCCCAAACAACAGAAAAGCACAAATATTATTCATAATCCGAATAATTACCATTTCAATTATTTCCGCCCGACAACCACACCCAATTTGCTGATAATCAATGTCATACAAACTGTTACCATGCCAAAACCACCTTTTTCTGTCCAAAATTGAAATAGATGGATTATTCAATTAATAAAAATTTAATGCTAATTTTGCGGCCAAAATTAAATATTATCATTATGAGAATAATAACAATTATTATTTCTTTGGTTATTTGCAGAATCAAAGACAAGAGCAAAAAGATAATTATTTTAATTAGCCGGTGCAATCATTTGCGCCCAATTGTAATATATCGCTTTTGTAAAACATAAAAGATCTACAAAGTATATAAATATTCCTGCAGTGCCAATTATGTTTTTTTAACTTAAATATATTTGAAAAGATGTTTTCTATTGAAGAAATTTTTGTATTTTTACGCCCAAATATGAATCATTTAATAAATATTTTGTACATCATTGGATGGGGTATCGTTTCTATGGTCTCATCATTCATGAAAGTATTAGATGAAGGGAGAGCTTATTTTGAAAAGGCTAATTTTCATGATGAGTTCTTAAATCCTTTATTGATTTGGTTAATAGCATTCCTTGTAGATTTAGCATTCTCTGTGGCATCTCGAAACAGAAAGAGTCAACAGTATAATACAATATGCACATCTATGTCATATTTGACTATTATTTATGTGATTTCATGGATTTTCGCCAGTAAATATTTTAACTGTCCATTCTTTAACTATCTTAGTGTTATCGGGTTCTTGATAGGTATGTTGGCTCTTAAGGCTGAATCGCTTTATATTATAGAAAATGTGAATGAATTAGAACAAGTTTGAAATTAATTATAATTATTTAGTAATATGATATATACAATTTGTGTTATAGCTTTGCTTATTATCGCCGCACTGATACTATTTCTACCCAGAACTCAGGAGGTTGATTATGCGTTTGCCGGATCCCCATGTGGAACAGTCAATAAAGAGATTATCAATTTGAGTCGTTATCGAACAATATCTAAAGTTGGTAATGAACGAGTTGATATTTCACAATTGAAGAGATTTATAGTCAAAGGCTATTCACTGGAAAAAGTTGGTGTTCCTAATGGAAGTGATTTATACGCGTTAAGCTGTCAAAAAGACAATATTGACGTTACAAATATTGCAAGTCTTAATAGAATTGTTGGTCACTTTATTATCTTGAAGATAGATATTGAACGTACTCTGGCTGAACATCCTGAGAAAGAATTAACTATAAAAGAAGGATATAAAGCGCGCTTGGCTGTAGATGTGTTCCCGGCCCGATTGAACCGACAGGAATTTAATAATCTTATGAGTAAACTGCTTGAAAAGGATGCATTATGCCATAACAAAGAAACAATGTTAGAAATATCATGGAATAAATATGCATTTGCATCTCAATATTATAATAAATCTGCTTATCTTATTGTGTCAATAACATTCCATGAGGGTGAAGAAGAAGGATACTCATTCCATTCTCCATACACACTTTACGGGGTTGTTAAATACAAAAACAAAATTATATCATAAATTCAATAAAATTGATGCTAATCATCATTTAAAAGCAAGAAAGTATACCATTACAGAACTAAATCATTTATATGCGATGAAAGTGATTCAGATAAAGATGGTATTGTATACCTTGGCATTGACCTTGATTAGTAGCCAGTTGGGATATGTCTCGTTAAGACAGCTTTCAATAATTCCTTTAGTGGCATATTGATTGTTAAATTTTTAAATAATAAATTAGTATTACATCTTTTTTTGAAGACTGAATATGATAAATAAATGGATACTTAACAACTTCAAATCTATAAATCAAGAACAAGAACTACCTTTTCGGCCTCTTACTATTTTCACTGGTGCAAATAGTTCTGGTAAAAGTACTATTTTACAAAGTATACTCCTTGTAACTCAAACTTTACAAAGTCCAATTGCATCACGATCAATTCTATTAAATGGCTGGTTTAAAAAATTCGGATCTTATAGTGACATCGTAAACCTACGAGACTATAAAAAGAATATCACAATTGGTTTTTCATTGACTGATGACACCAATGATTTACATAATAGTTATATTGCTCGCCACCGCTTTCCACGAGGAGTCGAAAGGACAGATTGTTCATTTATCATTTCATCCGAAGGGAAAGACGAAAATCTCCAACCTGTCCTTGATAATATGCATATGGAGGTGTATTCTGGTAAAGAGAAAGTTGGTTATATAAACATTTTAAAAGATATACAAAAGTCTAAAGAAGAAGAAAAGGTTATTGATTCCTGCGTAAACAAATATCAATCTTCCGATTTCGTTTATTCTATTAACACAGATTTCCATCGGAGAATTGGTTATTATGGTTACCGTGAGAATTGGAAAACTATTGGTATAGGAGTCTTTCATTTTCTACCTAATTATATTATTGAATATTGTAGCTATAAAGATCAAATAAAAAGTAGTTTGTCTGATTTCTTGTTGCAGAGCAGATCAACCACATATTACGACTTTGAACAGGATGACGAAAAACTCATAATACCACTTATAAAAGAGAAGGCGTTGAAAATTGTTGATGATATTTTTAACAATAATAAATTTCGAAACCAAGAAACTTTTAAAAGGAGATACATATTAATCAAAAATAGTTTTACGATCAAACGTCTTCAAACTGTATTTCAATATAGTACTCTTGATGGTGATGAGAAATCAAAATATGTTAAAAGCATTGTTGATTTATTAGACACATTACCTGAACGATATATTACAGAAAAAATGCCCATGTACTATCATCCTGGTATTGATTTCGTAAAAGATTTTTTTAACGACCACATTATGTACTTAGGTCCACTACGTGAAGAACCGAGATCCTTATATCCTTTAGAAAGCAATGGCAGTACGTCCGACCTGGGTCTAAAAGGAGAAAATACTGCTGCTGTTTTCGAAAACAACAAATCTAGGATAATAAAATATATAAATCCTGATTTTTATGGTATGGGGGCAGAGGGGACTCCTTCATTAAACATAGGAACATTAGAAGAAGCAATTAATAAGTGGTTAGTATATCTTGGCGTTGCTAAAAATATGAGCACAAATGATAGAGGAAAATTTGGACATGAATTAAAAATCACAACCGACATAAATGAAATGAAACAGGACTTAACACACGTTGGCGTCGGGGTTAGCCAAATACTTCCAATTCTTGTACTATGCTTTTTATCCAACAAAGGTGACTCTATTATTTTGGAGCAACCAGAACTACACTTACATCCAAAAGTTCAAACACGATTAGCTGATTTTTTTGTCTCAATGAATGCCTTGGGTAAACAATGTATAATTGAAACTCACTCTGAATATCTTATTAATCGCTTACGTTATCTTGTTGCAATAACAAACGAATCAAAGATCTCAGATCAGACTATGATATATTTCGTAGAAAAAGATCAAGATTACGGTTATTCAAAGTACCGTCAAATTACAATTAACCCATATGGAGTAATTGAGCAATGGCCTGAAGGCTTTTTTGATGAAGGAGAAGATTTGGCAACAAAGATTGTAAAAGCAGGTATGGAGAAAAGAAGAAGGGAACTTCAAAACTAACTATATGCAAAATGAAATATATATTAGAACCATTATTGTTTGCCTTTGATAAGAATTCCACAAAGGAAAATCTTGTTGAGCACCTCCAAGAGTTGCTCATCTTAGATGATTGGTGGACGGCACACAAAAATGAAATGTATGTTCTATCAACAACAGGAGACACACTTTGTCGCAATGAATACTATCCTTATGTAGATTATTTAAAACCAATTCTTGAAAAGTATAATGTTGATTTTGTTAGTTATAAAGACATCAGCAAAATGATGGACAAATATCTCAACAAAACACATTATATAGACAAACTCTGTAATAATGAAATGATTGGCTTAATAAAACAGGAAATAATAGAACCAACAACTTTTAACACAGAGAACAGGCCAG
>JAEEGJ010014542.1_pt1 | contig 18634 bp, 18 predicted proteins | sample 8958761 | NCBI WGS metagenome assembly JAEEGJ01 (sample SAMN16246546, study PRJNA631951) | gut metagenome | biome: gut microbiome; feature: rumen; material: RS-attached | host: Bos | place: Iran: Karaj | collected 2018-10
AAAGAAGCAATATCTCAGTCTATTAGTGAAGTAAGTAAAATGGATAATAAATCAAAGAAAGAAAAGGGTAAACAAAAACATATAACTTAAAACACAAAGGATGATTAACATGGAACATAAATTAGAAATTAAAAAAATTACATCAGATGATCATATTATTTATTCATATCCTTTTCATAATGGATTTGCAAGAATAGAGTATTCAGATGAAAATGATATTACATATTTTTATTTCATAGATACTAAAGGTAAAGAAGTATTTGGACCATTTAGTGATGCTAATGACTTCGATGAAAACGGTCTTGCTTTAGTAACAAACTTTAATGGTATGTCTTATTATATAAGAGTAGATGGTAAAATACTTTATGAAGATGATAAAAAAAGACTAGGATATGATAAAGATACTTTATCTTTAAAAGAAGATATAAGCAATATAGAGAAAAAACTAGATAGAAAATACTGCCTTGATAGTGATTTTGCAAGTAATGGTCTTGCTGTAATAAGAGATTTAGAGAAAGATTTATATGGATATATAAATAAAAACATGGAGATAGTTATTCCATGTATATATGAAGGAGCATATCCATTTAGAGAGGATAGAGCTATTGTTACAAATGAACAAGGCGAAACTCTTGCAATAGATAGTAGTAATAAAACAATATTTAAGTTTGATAAAGCACCTAGCGTAGGTTATTATTCAGATGGTCACATTCTTCAAGATTGTTGCGGTGTCTATAAAGATAAATATGGTAAAACATCTTTAAATATAAATAAATTCTACTATGTGGTTACTTATTTTGGAAAAAGTCGTATAATAAGAGCAGATAGTACTGAGGAATTAGAAAAGAAAGTAGAAGTAATAATAAACGAAATTAGAGCTTATTATAATGATATAATAAATTCAATAGATAAAACACAAAACACATTAAATAAAAAGGGAATAAAAGAATTTATAAAGTAATTTAGGAGGTATTTATGGATAAGATTACTTTTGATAATATTAGAGACTGCTCTATGTATAGTGAGGTATGTCCATTTAGTGAGAAACTTGCTGAAGTAAAGAATACTTTAACAGGATTATGGGGATATATTAACACTAAAGGAGAGGAAGTTATTCCTTGTAAATATAAATTAACATCAAGATTTGTAAATGGAGGAGCATATGTTTATGATTCAGTACTTGGAAAAGGCTATAGTATTGATCATGAAGGTAAGGTTTTAGAAAATCATAATCAAAAACTAAGACTAGAAAGTAATATTAAAATGGAAAGAGTATATACATCTAAAGATACATATGGATATATATATACTAGAAATGGTGAGAGAATAGGGGATGGAACTATCTATTCTTCAGGACAAGAATTCCCATTTGGAGAAAAAGCTACTATTTGCTACGCAGATGGTGAAAAATATATATTACTATCTTGCGGAGTTAGAACTCCAATCAAAAAAACTACTCATGGTAACTTTAGTAATGGACGTATTGTTATTTCTGAAAATGGAAAATTTGGTTATGCAAATACTAATGCTGAAGTAACAACTCCATGTATTTACGATGAAGCTAAACCATATAGTAATGGTATTGGATTTGTTCGTTTAGGAGATATATTCTATGCATTAGATGTAGATGGTAATGTCTTATTTAATACAAAAAGTGGTTTAAAAGCTGATTTAGCTTTATCAAGTAATAATACTATTACTATCTACGGAAGAGATAAAGCCGATTTAATCAATAATGCTATAGGTGAGTTAGATGCTCAAAAAGCTATTTTTAACTGTCTAATTAAAAACGCAAAAGAAGAATTAGGTAAAATAAAAAATCCGAAGACAATATAATTGTCTTCTTTTTTGTATATGAATAATAGTGAATATGAATACTGGGTTAAAAATAGAAAAGTAGTATCTCCTCGTACCGACGAACTTTTAAATAAAATACTAGAAGGACATACTCTAACTGAAGTAGAAGGTTTTGAAATGATATGTGATGATAAAGAAAGAATAGATAGTTACGTACTTTTTAATAATCTACGTAATAAAATACTTAAAGAAAAGAATATTTCTGAAGATGATTTTAATCTTCTTTGTACAATGATGGATTTAGATCCTAGAATAAGAGATATGGCAATAGAAGACTACAAAAAAGAAGGAATTATTAGATAAAGTAAATAATTAAAAAATATATGTAAATAAAAGAGTTTTTATTAACTCTTTTTTGTTATATAGGTTGAACGAAAATATTAATTTTGATATACTTATACTTGTAGATAGGAGAGAAAAAGTATGAGAAATGATGATATCGAATTTCTTTCATTAGATGATACAGATAGCTTTGGCGATGACTTTATGTTAGTAACTAAAACTAAGAAAGAACCTAAAAAAGAAGTAGAAGATAAAGTATTATCATTTGATGATATAAAAATAGAAAGGCCTAAAGAAGAACCTAAACCTGAACCAGTTAAAACTGAGCCAGTAAGAACTAGGTCTGAAAAATATGAACCTAAAGAACAAAAAGAAGAAATTATAGAAGAGAAAAAAGAAGTTAAACCAAAAAAGGAAAAGAAAATGAAACCTAAAAAAGAGAAAACAAAAAGAAAATCATCAAAAAAAGTTAGATTATTTCAATTAATATTTATACTAATTAGTGTATTTTTCATTGGAGGATGTATGATCTTCTATGGAACAAGATTAATTAAGTATTATAAAATATATAATCCTAAAAATGAAAAAGGTGAAGCTGTACAACTATTTGGTAATAGTGTAGTAAGTGCTAATTCACTTGCAACTGAAGGTAAAGGTTTATACCGAATTGGTGGGGCTTATGTATTTAAAGGAGACGTAGAAAATAACTATGTTAAATTTAATGGTCTTCTTTGGAGAATACTAAAAGTTAATAGTGATAACTCAGTAGATTTAATAAGTGAAGAACCTATTAATGAACTTAAATGGAATAAAGAATACACATCATTTGATAAATCAGATATTAAAGATTACTTAAATAATAAATTCTTAAAAGTACTTGATGAAAATAGTTTAACTACTACATCATACTGTTTAGATACAATTAATCTAGATGATGAAAGTGAAAAACCTTCTGCAAAATGTGAAAATACAGTAACAGATGATAAAGTTAGATTGTTAACTGTTAATGAATTCTTAAATAGTATGGTAGATGGAGCTACATTCTTAACAAGTGAAATAAGTGATTATATGTGGCTTTCAAATGTAAGTAATGATAAAGTATGGCATACTAATGGAACTTCTGTTTCAACAAGTGAAGCTGATAGTGGATATATAGTACGCCCAGTAATACATGTTAAAAATAGTGTAACACTTGTAAGTGGTGAAGGTACTAGTGAAAAACCATTTATGTTTACTAAAGAAGATAATAAACCTAAATATGGATCATATGTTAAACTTGGTGATGATAACTGGGTTGTATATGAAACTAGTGAAGATACTTTAAAACTAGTACTAGAAAATCCAATTACAAAAACAAATCATTTTTCAAGAGTAAATAGTACATTCGAATTAAAAGAAAAGACAAATATTGGTTATTATTTAAATAATGATTATTATAAGAGTCTATCATATAAAGATATACTAGTAGAAACTGACTGGATGATAGGAACTTATGAAAATAGTTATAAAGATTCAAGTAAAACTGCAGTAAGAGCCTTTGTAGGTCTTCAAAACGTAGAAGATTTAAAAGTAAATATAGATGCTTCTAAATCATGTATTTTAACAACATCTGAAAATGACTTTACAGTTTATATGGTTGCTTCTACATTAAGAACTACTAAAGTAGGATATGCTAGAAATATTAAACCTACAATTTGTATTAAGAAAGATGTATTAAAAGCTGGTAAAGGTACTAAAGAAGAACCATTTACTATAGAGCAGGAAGGAGATGACAAGTAATATGAAGAAACTAACTATAACAATGGCAGTTCTTGATATACTTGCCATTATCTGCTTCATTCTATTCTATGCAGTTAAAGATTTTAAATATACATTAATTGCAACAGCAATGAATACTAAAACACATCAGTGGGTAGCATACACTTTCTATTCTGAAGAAGAAGTAAATAAAGTACTTGCTGCTGATAGTTATATTCCTATAAATGAAGATGTTAAACTTGACGATATCGTAATTGATACTAAAGAAAAAGATTCATATGATAACGAATATGATGAACAAGTATTAACTCGTGATGGAAATAACGAAGATTATAAATTAATTAATATTAAAGTTGGCGGATACAATGCTTACTTAGTAGCGTTATATGATCCTTCTAAAGTAAGACTTGTACATGCTGATAAATTCAATGTTGGAGGAAATCCAGAAAAGAATAGACTTATTTATATGTGTCCAGCTAATGGAGCTAAAGTATGTATAAATGGTGGTATGTTCGTTGACTATGGTACTGGATCTGATATTCCAATGGGATACTTAATTAAAGATGGTAAAGTTATTTGGTCAGACCATAATGGTGCTGGAAACTTAATCGGATTTAATTATGATGGTAAATTAATGCTTGTTACTGCAACAGGTGAAGAAGCAATCAAAATGGGTATAAGAGACGCCTTAGAATTTGGACCATTCTTAATTGTAAATGGTAAAACAATTCAGTTTAATGGTTCAGTTGGTGGTTACTCAAGAGCTGCCAGAGTTGCAATTGGTCAAAGAAGAGATGGTGTAGTACTATTCTTAGTTACAGATGGTACACATGCTGCTGGACCAAACATGGGAGAAGTTACTGATACACTTAAGAAATACGGCGCATATAACGCAGCAAACTTAGATGGTGGTACTTCATCAACGCTTGTTATTAATGGTAAATTAATTAATAATCCAAAGAATATATATGGTCAAAGATTATCTCTTGGTAGAAAGATTGTATCAGGATTTGGATTAGTTCCATAGGTGATAATATGAGAAGGAAAAAAGCATTAAAACTTGTAATATTTCTTATAATAGTAATACTTGTTGTATTAGGTGTATTCTTTGTTCTAAATGCTATTAAAAATAAAAGAATAAAGACTATTACTGAACAAGTTAATTCTTATATAAAAACAATTGAAAAAAATGCAACTAGTGATGAAGAAAACATAATAAATAAAAATATAGGTAAAGAAGTAGAACTTGATGAAGAAGAAATTAAATTTATATCAGGTTCTACTGATAAACCTGTATCTGCAATATATAACTTATCTGAAGAAAAAAAGGTAAGTAAAGCATGTTTTGTAGTAAGTTATAATAAAGCATATTATAGAGCTGACTATAAAAATAAAGAAGTAAGTATTTCTAAAACTAAAAATGATTGTAATGATGTTAATTTAGAAATAAGAAATACAGTAAAAAATACAGGTACTGAAATATATTTCAATCCTGAAACTGGTAAAAGATGTAATGAAAAAGAATATGATAATAACTTAGTAGCAAGTAGTACTGGTAATTTATCCGGTTGTATGAAATGGTATACTTTAATAGATGAAAAAGGTAATGATTCTATAGAGTTACTTCTTGATCATAATTTAGCAGCACTTGTAGCTTGGAATGAATCTGGATCTAATAAAAATGGACCAAGTACTAATAGAGTACTTAAATATTTAAAGAAAGATACAGATGGTTGGACAGGTGTTAAAGAACGAAATGATAAATACGAAGTAAATGGTTCATATACAGTAGATTATACTGGATATAGAGCAAGATTAATTACTGCTGAAGAAGTAGCTAAAATATCTGGTAATACTTCATTTGATATAACAAGTACTAAAGATAGATTCTACTTTGGTACAAATACAAGTGATGACTACTCAAAAAGAGAAGATTATAAGTGGTTATTCCCATCTATGGGAGGATGTTTCGCATTATGTGATAATCCTGATAGTGAAACTTATAATGAAAATGAAGGTGTAGCTAGATCAATTATCTTTGGATACTGGACAGCATCTTCACTTGCTGGATCATCAGATAAAGCATGGCTTGTATATAATAAAGGTGAACTTTATTACTCACATGTTAAAAATGATGCAAGATATGGTGTAAGGCCTGTAATCAAAGTTAAAAAAAGTAAAGTTTATTAAAAAAGCAAATGAAAAATTTGCTTTTTTTATGCCTTCTAACCGTAAAAAATGTGCTATAATAGCAAAAAAATCAAAAAAATTGAAATTTCTTTGCCTAAAAAAAAGGATATGAGAAAGTTTTGTCGTATATTATTAATGTGGGGAGGTGTAAACTATGAACAACAATATATCTCAAGAAAAACTAAATGAAATACGAAATAGTGTTGATATAGTTGATGTGATATCTAGTTATATTAGTTTAATTCCCAAAGGAAAAAACCTTTTTGGAATATGTCCATTTCATGATGATAATAGTCCAAGTATGAGTGTATCTAAAGATAAACAAATATATAAATGTTTCTCTTGTGGTGCCAAAGGTAATGTTTTTAAATTCATAGAAGATTATGAAAATATATCATTTATAGAAGCTGTAAAGAAATGTGCTGATTTAGGAGGAGTAGAGCTTGATCTTCACTTCAAATCACTTGTTAAAGACAGTAATAAATATAGTGCTTTATATGATGTATATGAAGATAGTCTTAAGTTTTATCATAATATATTAAATACAGCTAGTGGTAAAGAAGCTAGAGAATATTTAAATAAAAGAAGTATTAATGATGAAATAATTAAAGAATTTAAAATAGGTTTATCACTTCAAGACAGAAGTTTACTTACTAAATTCCTTACCAAAAAGGGAGTAACTAAAGAAAACTTAATTAAAAGTGGTCTTGTTATTGATAATAACTATGGACTTAATGATATTTATATGGATAGAATAATGTTTCCTTTAGAAGACCTTCAAGGCCGCGTAGTAGGCTTTTCAGGGCGTATATATAATAGAAAAGATACTTCTAAGTATATTAATACTAAAGAAACAGAAATCTTCAAAAAAGGCGAATTAATCTATAATTATGCAAGAAGTAAAGAAGAAGTTCGAAATAAAGGTTATGTAATCGTTATGGAAGGCTTCATGGACGTAATTAGAGCATATACTGTAGGTATTAAAAACTGTGTAGCTATGATGGGTACAGCAGTAACTAAAAACCAAGCTAATATCTTAAAAAAGATGGCTAAAGAAATATATTTATGTTTCGATGGTGATGAAGCAGGAGCACACGCTACATTCTCATGCATTGATGAACTTGCTAAAGTAGGAGTAATACCTAAAGTAATAAGATTAGAAGAAAATCTAGATCCAGATGAATATATCTTAAAATATGGATATGATAAGTTTAAAGAAAAAATAGATAATCCTATAAATGTAATGGATTTTAAACTATCATATTTAAAAGAAAATAAAGATATATCCAAATCAGAAGAACTCGCTAAATACGTAAATAATGTAATAAAAGAATTATCTAAAGTAAATGATGATATCTTAAAAGAAATTACACTTAAAAAACTTAGTATAGAATCAGGACTAGATATTGATTTCTTAAAAGAAAGAATTACTGAGAAAGAAGAACCTAAAGAAGAAATAAAAAAAGAAGTAAAAGATGATAAAAAACTAAAAGGATATGAAAAAGCCGAAAGAAATTTAGTTTATTACATGCTTAACTCTAAAGGAGTAATTAAAATATATAATAATAGGTCAGTATTCTTAAGTAATCCTAAATTAAGAAGACTTGCTAATGAAATAAGTGCTTATTATCATAAGTATGGTGAAATATCACTTGCAGATTTCTTAAGTTATATAGAAAGTTATCCAGAACTAAATGAAACAACAAGTGAAATACTTGATTTAAACTTAAGTGATGAAGTAGATTTAAAAGTAATAGATGATTATATAGTAACTATTAAAGATAATCTATTTGAAATGCAAATAAAGAAATTACAAGACGAAATAAAGAAAATTACAGATATAGAAAAACAAAAAGAATTAGCTTCTAAAATAGCTGATTTAAAAATACAGAAAGAAAACATGTAGATAGGGGAGTATATATGGATAAAATAAAAACATTTGATGAAAGAAAAGAAGAGTTAGTTAGATTAGGTAAAGAAACAGGAAAAATTACATATGAACAACTAGCAGCATCTTTAAAAGGATTAGAACTTGATGCAGATGCACTAGATGATTTATATAATGTATTAAACGAAAATAATATTACAATTGTTTCTGAAGATGATACAGATGATGTATCTGGAGGAGATTCAGCACTTTTATCAGACGATATTCTAACTAAAGACTTAAATATTAATGACCCAGTTAGAATGTATTTAAAAGAAATAGGTCAAATCAAACTTTTAAATATGGATGAAGAAGCAGCACTTGCTGATAGAATAGCAGCTGGTGATGAAGAAGCTAAAACAATTTTAGCAGAAGCAAACCTTCGTCTTGTTGTATCAATTGCAAAAAGATATGTAGGTAGAGGAATGTTATTCCTAGACTTAATTCAAGAAGGTAATATTGGTTTAATGAAATCAGTAGAAAAATTTGATGTTACTAAAGGATATAAATTCTCTACATATGCAACTTGGTGGATTAGACAAGCAATTACAAGAGCTATAGCAGATCAAGCTAGAACAATCCGTGTTCCAGTTCATATGGTTGAAACAATTAATAAACTTGCTAGAATTCAAAGACAATTAACTCTAGAACTTAATAGAGAACCATCTGAAGAAGAATTAGCAGCAAAAATGGGTATATCAGTAGATAAAATCCGTGAAATTTATAAAATTAGTCAAGAACCAGTTAGTTTAGAGACTCCAATCGGCGAAGAAGATGATTCACATTTAGGTGACTTCGTACCAGATGAAAGAAACATGAGTCCTGAAGAATATGCAACTAATGAAATCTTAAAAGATGAAATTGCTGAAGTACTTTTAACACTTACTGAAAGAGAAGAAAAAGTAATTCGTTTAAGATTTGGACTTGAAGATGGAAAATCAAGAACACTTGAAGAAGTAGGACAAATGTTTGGAGTAACTCGTGAACGTATCCGTCAAATTGAAGCAAAAGCTTTAAGAAAATTACGCCATCCATCTCGTTCTCGTAAATTAAAAGATTACATGGTTGAATAATATGTTTTCTAAAAGATTAATTGAAATAGCATCATTTATTCCAGCACATTCATCTGTAATTGATGTAGGTTGTGATCATGCACTACTTGATATATATTTAGCTATCAATAAAGATTGTAACTGTATAGCATCAGATATAAGTGAAAACTGTATTGAAAAAGCTAGAGTAAATGTTAAGAAATTTAAATTAGAGGACGAAATTAAACTCGTTAAATCAGATGGACTTAAAAATATAGAACACTCAGAAAAAGATGTAGTAGTAATAGCAGGAATGGGTACTGATACAATATTATCAATACTTGAAAACTGTAATGCTAATACTATTATTCTTCAGTCTAATACTGAGTTATATGAATTAAGAGCAAATCTATCTGATAAATATACAATAGAAGATGAAAAGGTGGTATTTGATAATAACATTTATTATGTTATTATGAAACTTAAAAAAGGAAAGAAATATTATAGTTATACAGATTTACTTATAGGGCCAGTAATAAGAAGAAGAAAAACTAAGATAATAAAAGAATATAAGAATTACTTACTAAATAAGTACGAAACTATATATGATAATATTTCTATTTCCTCACTTCTAAGAACTACAATAGATAAGAAATTAGAAGTAAAATCAATAATTAAAAAAATTCAAAATTCATTAAAATAAAAACAACTCGGGGGAATTATGGCAATCAGATTTTTAAAAATAGGAAATTCAAAATTTGTAACAAAAGGTTCTGATTATAAAATAGAAAAATCAAGAGCTTATAAAGAACAAATCAAAAAAACTAATAAAAAAATCCTAGAATACATAAGAAATATAAAAAGTACTGTTAAATAACAGTATTTTTTATGTAAAAATAACAAAAAATGCTTGCATATATAATATGTTTATTGTATTATTTATGTAGTGCTTTTACTTGGAATGAAACGTCTCCGATTCATCCTAGGTAATTGTGAATTGATTGAAAGGAGAAATTTTTTATGGCATTAAATAAAGAAGTTAAAACTGATATCATTAAAAAATTCGCTAGAAGCGAAGGAGATACAGGTTCTGCTGAAGTTCAAATTGCTATTCTTACTGAAGAAATTAAACAATTAACTGAACATTTAAAAGAACATTCTCATGACTTCCATTCTAGAAGAGGTCTTCTTAAAAAAGTAGGACAAAGAAGAAGTTTATTAAACTACTTATTAAGAGAAGATGTTACAAGATATCGTAAGATCGTTAAAGACTTAGGATTAAGAAAATAATTATATTGGTTAGGTAGGCACTCTTTTTTGAGTGTCTTTATTTTTGCTAAAAGGGTGGTTTTATGCTAGAAGATTTATTTCTTAGAGATTATTACTATGGTGATATTTTAAGAGTCGAACCATTTAAAGAATGTACATCTACTCCAAATGAACCAGAAGATGCTCATGTAACAAATACTACTTTTGAAGAACCAGAAGATGCTCATATAACAAATATTACTTTTGAAGAAACAGTAGTAGGACATGGTATATTTGAAAAAAGAGAAAATGTATATAGAAACATAGAAACTGGAATAGATTACTTTTATAATAATGATGTAGCATTTTTAACAAAAGAATATATTCTAGTAGGCAGTTTAAAACCTATTGGTAAACATTTGAAAGATGTAAATAGAAAACAAAAAATAGAAATACTTAGTAATATCAAAAGTTATAAGAAAAATAGTAAAAATATGGTAAAATAAAAACATAGGAGGATTTATGAAAAAAGTATTTGAAATGGACTTTAGAGGTCGTAAATTAGTAGTTGAAAATGGAGAACTTGCTAAACAAGCACATGGTGCTGTATTAGTTAGATATGGTGATACAGTAATCCTATCTACAGCAGTAGTATCTAAAACAGCTAATATTTTATCTGACTTCTTCCCATTAATGGTTTTATACCAAGAAAAATTATATTCTGTAGGTAAAATACCTGGAGGATTTATTAAAAGAGAAGGTCGTCCAACAGACGCAGCTACACTTGCAGCTCGTATGATTGATAGACCAATGAGACCAATGTTCCCAGAAGACTTTAGAAATGAAGTACAAGTTGTAAATACAGTTCTTTCTGTAGATACAGATAACTCTCCAGAACTAGCAGCAATGTTTGGTTCAAGTTTATGTACATGTATTTCTAAAATACCTTTTGATGGACCAATTGCTGGTGTTAAAGTAGGTCGTGTTGATGGTAAATTTATTATTAACCCAACTCCAGCAGAACTTGAAGTATCTGATATTGATTTAACAGTAGCTGGTACTAAGAATGCTATCAACATGGTTGAAGCAGGATCAAAAGAAGTATCTGAAGAAGATATGCTAGAAGCTTTAATGTTTGGTCATGAAGCAGTAAAAGAATTATGCCAGTTCCAAGAAAAAATTATCGCTGAAATTGGCGTAGAAAAAATGGAATATGAAAAACTTGATATTACAGATGAACTTAAGAGTGAAATCAAAGCTCTTGCTGCTGATAAACTTGATAAAGCAATGCGTATCAAAGAAAAACTTGAAAAATATGCTGCAATTGATGCAGTAAAAGAAGAAGTAGTAGCTAAATACGAAGAAGAAAATAAAGAAATGGATAAAGAAGAACTTAATGTACTTATTACTAAAGTTAAACTTGTTCTTGAATCTATTGAATACGATATCTTTAGAGCTATTACAGTTAACGAAAAGACTAGATCAGACGGAAGAGCTATGACTGAAATTAGACCACTTTCAACTGATATTGATTTACTTCCAAGAACTCATGGTTCAGCATTATTTACTCGTGGTGAAACTCAAGCACTTGCTATTACAACACTTGGAGCACTTAATGAATACCAAGCTCTTGATGGAATTAGTTTAGAAGCTGAAAAACACTTCATGCTACACTATAACTTCCCACAATTCTCTGTTGGTGAAACTGGAAGATATGGTTCTCCAGGAAGAAGAGAAATTGGTCATGGTGCACTTGGTGAAAGATGTTTAAAACAAGTAATGCCTTCTGAAGAAGAATTCCCATATACAGTACGTGTAGTATCTGAAATCTTAGAATCAAATGGTTCTTCATCTCAAGCTACAATTTGTGCTGGATGTATGAGTTTAATGGCTGCTGGTGTTCCAATTAAAGCTCCTGTTGCAGGTATTGCTATGGGATTAATTACATCTGCAGATGGAAAAGATTATACAATTTTAACTGACATTCAAGGTATGGAAGATCACTTAGGTGATATGGACTTCAAAGTAGGTGGAACTAGAAAAGGTATCTGCTCGCTTCAAATGGATATTAAGATTAAAGGTATAACTAAAGAAATCTTAAAAGAAGCTTTAGCACAAGCTAAAGATGCTCGTATGGAAATCTTAGATGTTATGGAAAAGCAAATTGCTAAACCAAGAGAAGAAGTATCTAAGTATGCTCCTAAAACAACTACATTCATGATTAATCCAGATAAGATTAAAGAAGTAATTGGTAAAGGTGGAGAAACTATTACTAAGATTATTCTTGAAACATCTAATGTTGAAACAGTACAAGATCCAAATGCTGTTAAGATTGATATTGAAGATGATGGAAGAGTTATTATTTACCATACAGATAGAGATATGATTAATAAAGCTAAAGAAAGAATCTTAAACATTGTAAGAGAACCAGAAACTGGAGTACTTTATGAAGTTAAAGTAGTTAAAGTAGAAGACTTTGGTGCATTCGTTCAATTATGGCCAGGATGTGAAGGATTAGTACACGTATCACAACTAGATACAAAACGTGTAGAAAATCCTGCTGACATCGTTAAAGTTGGTGACGAAATCGTTGTTAAATGCTTAGGATATGACAAGAAAGGTAGATTAAATCTTTCTCGTAAAGAAGCTTTAGAGCCATCTAAAAAAGAAGCAAAAGAAGAAACAGTAGAAACTACTGAAGAATAATAAAAGACCGAGAAATCGGTCTTTTTTGATGCAGATTATTTTATTGCATAAAACAAAAGATTAATTTATAATTTAAAGTGGATGGTGAAGATAATGAGCAGAAGATATTATAGACATTATAGAAGGTACGGGAATTATGGATATAATAGAAAATATAGAAATAATAGAAGTTACAATCATTATACGAGAAGTAGTGATATAACTGGCATTATTATTATATTTCTAATTATTGGGTCATTATACTTTATTAGTATACTAGACAAAATTTGGGACTTCATCTATATTAATTTTGAGTACATCTTATATTATACTTCTTTATGCATATTGATTATTGCAGCAATATTATTTGTGATATTCCACAAAAAAATAATTGACTATTTTAAAAGTTTAAAAAAAGTGTTTATAATGGAAAAATTAGAAAAAAATGGTCTATTATTCAAAAAAATTAAAGAATTAAATGAAAACAATTATATCGGTGAATTAGAACCATTTTTATATTCATATAATGTCTATAAGCGTTCAGATTTAGAAAACTGTAATATAGATGATTATTTGTTAATGACAATTGATCAACAAAACCTTAATCTGACCCGATATAAAAGCAAATATAATAGTCTTCTAATAAACTTTTATGAATATGAAAATAAGTATAATGAATTAAAACAATTTGTTTCAGACGATGAAGCATTATCACTTCACATAAAGAAATCAGATTACTATGAAATACAACAAATTATTTTTGAGCAAAACAAAATAAACAAAACTTATTTGTTTAAAGTTATTATACGTATAAATTACATAGATAAAAGAGGAAATAATAAAGGTTCGAAAGAAAAAGAATATTATTTAGATGAATATTGTGACCTTGAAAATGAATATTCAAATATAAAGGGAAAAAGAGCTTTTTATGAAATAAATTCAAGAATACAAAGAGCAAGAATGAGTGAATCATTAAGATATGATATTTTAAAAAGAGACGGATTTAGATGCCAAATATGTGGTGCTACGCAAGCAGATGGAGTACAATTACATGTCGACCACATTATACCGGTATCAAAAGGTGGTAAAAGTATACCAAGCAATTTACAAACTCTTTGCTCAAGATGTAACATAGGAAAAGGTAATAAAACCGATTAAAGAATCACATTAGTGATTCTTTTTGGTTGATTGAAAAACATTTATATTTGGGTTATAATAAAATATGATAGAAATACTAGGAAGAGGTGAGGATACACGAAAAAATTATTTCACAATAAACTATTAAACGCTGTCCTCATCTTTGTATTTTTTGGTGGTATTGTTAATGTTTTAGCATATACATATGACGCTTTATTAGTAGGATTTACTCCAAAATCTAATGAGTGGGATGTAGAGAATACTAAAGATGCTTTAGATGATTTATACTTAAGAACATCAAGCTATTTAGTTTCATTTAGTGTTCCTGATAATAAAAGCGAAATATTTTCTAATATAAGTTTTACTGCTGATCAATATAGGACAGATTTAGTAGTAAATGTTACTCCTACATTTAAAACTGGATATTCATCAAGTGATATATATGAATATATATTAGTTGCAAATGATAAACTAGTAAGTACTTCTAAAACAACTACAATTACATTTGCAAATATTAATGCCGGACAAAGATATGTTTTAAGAGTAATTGCTCTCGATAAAGACTCTAAGATGCATAAAAGTGGTACTGTACCTTATAATGTTGTAAATACATTTACTAAAGTTGTGCTTTCTAGACCTATAATTACCGATAAAGGAGTAATGACAGTTAGATACGATTCATATCCAGATACTACTAAAACATATTATGATTTTGATGAAACTGTAGATTTTTCAAATACTGATGGTCTTCCAGTAGGAGCATATGATGGTGATATGACTACTTATGCAGGTCCTTATAACGTAACCTATAAATACCTTGATATTGATCCTAGTGCATACGGAAAAACAATGAAGATATATACAAGTGGTAATTATTCTTGTTACTACTTCCCATCATCACAATGTGGTAGAAGTACTAATTATACATTTACTGTTCCAAGTACAAACGAATTTAAAGTATATGGTAATGAAAGTCATAAATTCTATGAAATAGTGATAGAATAAATAAAAAAATAGGGACTATTTATTAAATTAATATAGTGACAAAAAAAATATTCTGTGTTAAAATTAAATTATCATAGGAAAACATATAAAAATGGAGGATATATTATGAAAGAACTATTCAAAGATACTAAAAATATAATGATCGCGGCACTTCTTGTTGCTGTAGTTGCGTTGGCTGTAGGTTATGCAATCTTTGCAACAACATTACAAATTGATGGAGTTGCAAAAATCGATGCAAACTGGGATGTAGAAATTATTTCAATTACACCATCATATACTAATAACGCACAAGAGACATCAAATGCAACACCAGCATTTACAACAACAACTGCTTCATTTGATGCTACATTTAATACTCCAGGAGATAAAGCAACATATACAGTTGTAGTTAAAAATAGTGGCTCAATAGCTGCAAGATTAAATGCAATTTCACCTAATGTTTCAGCACTTAATACATTAAATAGTACAGCACCAGCTGTAATTAAATATTCAATTAAAACTGCTCCAGCATTAGACTCGGTATTAGCTGCTAATGGTGGTGAAGCAACATTTGTATTCGAAGTTGAATTTGATAAAGATGCAACAGCTGAACAAATTAAAGCATTATCAACACCAATTTCAAAAAGTTTAACAGCTACTATAGAATACGTTCAAAATACAGCAACAACAGGATTCTAAAAAACATCAATAAAGAGTGGCAACACTCTTTTTATTTTTAAGGAGAATACTATGAAATGGTTCAAAAGGAGAAGATTTAGAAAAATCTTAATAACTAATAAAGGTAAAATAATCTTCGCTGCATCATTACTATTTATAGTTTTATTAGGAGTAGGTTATGCCGCTTTTAGTGAAGTACTTACAATAGTAGGTGCAAGTATTATTAAACTGCCAGCTTGTCAAAAAAATGTAACTGGTAATTTTGCTGTGACTGGATCTTGGAATGGTTCTGAACGTGTTCAAGTATATGTTAATAATTATGATTCAGCAATGCTTGAAAACTTCACATTAGAACTAAAAGTTCCAGAAGGAACGTCAGCAGGACCATTTGATAATTGTATTAATGATACAATAGACGGATATTTATATCCTAGCTCAGCCGGAATAATAACAATTACATTAAATCATGGAAATAATGGTACTTGTGAATGGTTAAGTAAGATAAATGGTGCTACTACAAGTAACGGAGAAGTAACACCAGGATCATGGGCAAATGGTAATGGATTTGGATTCCAACTTAATAACTCTTTAATTGATTCAAATAGTACAATTAATCCTGAATTTATAAACTTTGAAGGATGTACAATTTATGGAGATAGCGGTAATCAAGAAACTCCTTTATCTGCATTAGCATTAAGTCCTTCAACTGCAACAATTGGTATTAATGAAAGATTAAATTTAACTACTACAAAAACACCTGCATATAAACAAGTAAATCTTTTATATACAAGTTCAAATAGTAATATTGCAACTGTTGATAGTAATGGTAGTGTAGTAGGGGTATCACCTGGTACTGCTACTATTACAGTTAGCGCTGAAGGATTAACAGCAACAGCTACAATTACCGTTGAATCACATGTACTAGAACCTGAAAGTGTAACAATTAATCCTTCAGAATATAGATTACTGGTGGGAGAATCAGTACCTTTACAAACAGAGGTTTCACCATCTGGTGCTATAACTACATTTACCTGGTCAAGTTCGGATAGCAGTGTTGCAACTGTTGATAGTAATGGTAATGTAGTGGGAATATCATCAGGTACTGCAACTATCACAGTTACTACAGCAAATAATGTATCTAATACATGTGCTATAAGGGTTATTGAACCCGCTGTATCAAATACATTAGAATTTAGTTTTTCACATAAATATGAGTATCAATATGGAGATACTTATTACTTTAATTTAAATGTAACCAATTTAACAAACGAAAGAATATATTATTTTAAAGTAGGATTTGATTTACCTACAGATGTTACAATGTCGTTATGGCAAAACCATTTAGTAAGTCAAATAAATAATTATATGGAATTTAATAATGGATATGAATATATAGAAGCAAATAGTTCACTTCTTATTGAAGGATCATTTTCTTTCCCAGATAGGTATTTATATGATGGTTTAAATCCATGGGGTGGTCAAGCAAGGCTTATTCCAAATGAATATTTATATCCAGAAATAACAAGTATAGATTTAAGTTAGGAGGAATAGTATGAAAAAAGTAAAATATAGTGCAGTACATATTGTATTAATAATGTATTTACTTTTTTCTATGTTCTACTCTAAGTATATTGATTTAGTTATATATTCTTATTATATTAATCCATTAGTACTTTTAATTTTAGCTTGTATATCACACTTAGAAAGAAATGAAAGTACTGGAAGATTTATTAATAGAAAAGATAATTATAAAACAGTAATAATTGCTACATTATTTTATATAATCATATATTTTCTAAGTGGATTACTTTTTGGATTCTCTAGAACAATATATTCGCATGATATTCTAAGTCTTTTAATAAATATATATCAAATAATACTTCCTATAGTATTTATTGAATATATTAGAGGTAATGTTATTAATTACGATAGTGATAACTCATTATATGTAATAATATGTACAATCTTATTCATTCTACTTGAAATAAATTATCCTAGATTATATAGTGATTTTGGTAATATAGAAAAATTATTTCAATATATATCAGCATTTGTACTTCCTATAATATTTGGAAATGTTTTATATACCAATTTAACTAGAATAGGTGGATATAAACTAGTATTAATATATAGGGTAATAGTTCAGTTTATATACTTAATTACTCCAATATTCCCAGCACATGACTGGTTTGTTCAAGGAGTATTTGGAATACTTGCTCCTAGTATTATTTACTTATCATTAAAATTTGAATTAAATAAAAAAATATTAAGAGAAAAGAAAGAAATAAAAAAAGCTAAATCTAAATTATATATTCCTTTTATAATATTAATAATAATATTTACACTTTTTATGACAGGATTCTTAAGTGCATCACCAATTGCAATTTTATCAGATAGTATGAGTCCTTATTTTTCAAGAGGTGATGTAGTTGTTTATCAAAAGATAAACGATGATACATTGAAAAAGATAGAAAAAGGTAATATAATTGTATATAGTAAAGAAGGACAGTTAATAGTTCATAGGGTTATAGATATATATGAGAATAAAGGAGTATATTTCTTTATAACTAAGGGGGATGCGAATAAAGATAAAGATTTTGACCCGGTAGGAGAAGAAGATGTTATTGGGGTATATAAATTCCATGTTAAATATATTGGTTTTCCTGCTGTATGGTTAAATGAATTTTATAGAAATGAGACACCAAAGGTAGAGATTAAATAAAAAGGGAGAAGTTATATGGGAAACAAGGTTAGAAAATATAAATTAAAACCTTGGGTAAGAATTAGTATATTTCTTATCTTCCTTTTTAATGTGTCAGTTTCTGCTGTATTAATTCATTATGGTAGACATCCAGTG
>JAEEGJ010014543.1_pt1 | contig 18634 bp, 16 predicted proteins | sample 8958761 | NCBI WGS metagenome assembly JAEEGJ01 (sample SAMN16246546, study PRJNA631951) | gut metagenome | biome: gut microbiome; feature: rumen; material: RS-attached | host: Bos | place: Iran: Karaj | collected 2018-10
ACGATGTCTTCGGGCTTAAGAACCGGTTTAACCTCAATTTTTTGCTTTGCAAGGTTGTTGCGGATGACGAGCCTTTCCTCTTCGAATTCGGGGTAGTCGATTTTCACCTTCAGCATAAAACGGTCAACCTGAGCTTCGGGCAGAGGGTAGGTTCCTTCCTGCTCAATCGGGTTCTGGGTTGCCATTACGAGGAAAGGATTGTCCATCTTGTAGGTCTTGTCGCCAATGGTAACCTGGCGTTCCTGCATTGCCTCGAGCAGAGCCGACTGAACCTTTGCTGGTGCACGGTTGATTTCGTCGGCGAGGATGAAGTTTGCGAAAACTGGACCTTTCTTCACGATGAAGTCCTCGTTCTTCTGGCTGTATATCATAGTACCGATGAGGTCGGCAGGCAGAAGGTCGGGGGTGAACTGCACGCGCGAGAACTTTGCGTCGATTGCGGTTGCAAGCGTGTTGATTGCCAATGTCTTTGCCAAACCTGGAACACCTTCGAGCAGGATATGTCCGTCGGAAAGCAATCCGATGAGCAGACCTTCAACCAAGTGTTTCTGTCCCACGATGGTCTTCGACATTTCCATGTTTACGATGTCGATGAATGAACTTTCTCTCTGAACTCTTTCGTTCAGTTCTCTTATGTCAATTTCCATAATCTGAAACTTTTATTCGTTATTATTCCTTGTTTCTAATCATTACTGAGGCCGACAGGCATACTATTGCCGATGACATCATCATAATTATGTCCTTCATTGTGCCTTTCGACAGAATGCTTAATACCACGCAGGCAACACCCAGTCCGAGTGCTACGCAGTTGAGTATGAGTGCCGGTAGATTTTGTTTCTTTTTGTCCATATTCCTTTTTTAGTTTTTGCAGTTGCAAATTTATGTTATTATGCAATTATATAAAACTAAAATTGAATTAGATAAATGTTTAAATAGTGTTAAAAGGGTTCAACGTTTAAGGGTTCAAAATGTTCAACGTTCAAGGGTTCAACGTTTAGGGATTGTAGCGACGCAATGCTTTGCGTTGGTGTTCGATGATTAAATGTTCAGTGCCCTCGCCTTTTTCTGTTGTGTCGTGGCGCGCCGCGACTGTACAATGTTGAAAATTTGGTGGGTTCAAGGATTGTAGCGACGCAATGCTTTGCGTCGGTGTTCAGGATTTCAAAGTTCAATGGCATCGCCGTTTTTCCCTGTTGTGTCATTCTGATTCCCAATCATCCATAGTTTGATTGATGTTTTCATTCTCTTCAATCATTTCCTCTTTGTGCAACTTAGGCAAGGTGCTCTTAAGATACAACAGCTCGAACTCGTAGTACATTGCCAAAAGTTCGTGACCAAGCTTGTGCAGGCATTTAATCAGCCGTTCCGTAGCATAGTAGCGCTGATATGAATAATCATGTTTGGTAATTTCCAATACTCTGTACAGGGGCAATGTCTTTTCCAGAAGTGGCAATGCCTTATCGTATTCGTTGCGCTCCATATACATATATGCCAGATTATCCATTGGGGCGGCAATCTCATCAAGGTACATTGGTATTATATAGTCTGGGGTTGTGTCCGACTGCATTCCCAACTCCTCAAAATATTCACTAACAATTTCGGCAAAAATCTTTTGGCGGTTGCCCGTCAGCATTTCCTCCTCCTCCGAATAAGCAAATTTCAAATAGTCAATGCTGTCAGCGTTTTCGTTATATTCTACAAGTTTCTTGTAGTATTCAAATTCTTTGTCGGTGTCGTTGGAACGATACTCGGGATTTTCGTTTGGGTTGTTATTGTTCATTTCTTTGTGCCAAATTTTTCGAGTTCTGATTTAACAATTGATACATATTGCTTTATGATGCTATCTTTATTTTTCAGGATAGTTTCAATAGTTTCAGTTTCTTTTGTTTTGTCTTTTGTTTTTTCCCGACAATTCCATAAGTCGATTTTTATTTCGTCACAAAAATATTTGCGGTAGCGCCAATTAGCGTCTTCATTGTATGATGGAATATTAGTAAAAACCTTGTCTTTGCTGTTCTTGTTGTTCAAATAGTCAACTCCGATAAAAAAGCCATTTCCATTATGACTGTCTGCCTGTAGCGACCAACAAATGTCATTTTTATCTTTAAATAGGTAATGGAGCGGAATGTCGCGCTTGTGGGTATGCACAATTTCTGTAACCCATTCGTGCATTTGCCGTTCTGAATATGATTTCTCATATCCATTAGCAATCAACATTTCGTTCAATTTTACGCCTAAATCATTCAGAAAATCCGTTATAATATGCCAATACACATGGTAAATGTCATTTCTTAAAATCTCATATTCATTTTCAGGATACTTATTGCCTTTGTTTTGAACGATTTCCTTTGTATCTTCCCAATTTTTGCGAACAAACTCAGTCAGTTCCTTATTATATTCGACATCGCATGTAAGTTTTGTTACTAATGCTATATATTGTTCAATCGCATTCAGTAAGAAACCGTTTGCAGATTTCTTGATTTCTGTCAACCAGTTTACAATCTCTGTCAACCAGTTTACAATCTCCGTTTTATATTCAATGCAACGGACAGTCTTTATCCGATTATGGTCTTCGCCTTCCACTTTTAAAGTTTTCCCTAAACTATTATCAGACGGTTTGTGCCTATCAAGAGTCAAATAATATACTTCGATATTCGAAGGTTCGTATCCGAATTCTTTTGTAACCGTTTCGAAATACGTTTCTAGTTGCTTATCTCCGTCTGTTGCATATATTTTGTTTTCTATAATTATGGCACATTTTTCTATGGCACATTTTTCGCCTTTCAATTCCAAATTCCCAATAAAAACATCAATTTCTTTTCTTTCAGTCCAATCTTTTGAATTTGGTATTACTTCGGTTTCTCCCGTGATATTGATATGGAATTTACTGCCAATTTCTTCCAAAAAGAAATTTAATGGTATATTTTCTAACCCGTGGTTGCCTTTCGGGTCTAAAATGGAAGATATGAATCGCGAGTGCAAATACACTTCATCACTTGCTTTGCGTAATGTAGTAAACACATTAAACTGTTCGTCTTGTGAGTTCAGTCGCTTATGATTTTCAAGTAATTCTTTTAAGTCATTTTTATATTTTTCTATATCATTCTTCATGTTGTAATTTTTTGAGGTTTACTTATACAATTCATTTATCTTCTCTGCATCGTATTTCATCCAATCTACCAATCTTTGCGGTACCAATACCTTGACTTCTGCTCCCATAGAGCGCAATTCCTGAATGAAGTCGAATGTTGTGGCAATCTTCAGTTCGAATATTGAATATCCGTCATTTTTACCAAAGGCGCTTTCTGGAACGTTTTCAATTTCCTTTTGCGAATGGTGTAGTGGCAACGAACGCAGGTACATTGCCCGGAATGATGTCGCCCATATACGCACAATTTCTGGTTTTTCGTTCATAATTACGCCATAATAGTCGCGGAAATACTTTTCTGCATCAAAATTGTGCGGTATGGAATATTTCCTGTCGGTAATGTTCATTTCCGAGAACCTGTCGAGTGCAAAAACTCGCAAACCGTCGTGTACATTTGTCCTTGCCAGCACATACCAGCGTCGCTTGAACGATTTTATACAATATGGTTCCATTTCGAACTGCGATTTTGTCTGGCTAAAATAACTTTGGTAAGTGACAGATAGTGCGTGGTTGGTTTTAATGGCATTCACAATCGGACTTAGATAGTTGTTTCCCGACGGCATCTGCTCTATAAGTATTTGCTTCCTTATGTCTTTACATTCCATAATGAAGTTGCTCAGCGATATTGTTTCTACCAGCCATTTTTCGAATGAGGCATCTTTCAGGTTGGTAATAATCTCGTACTTGTTGTTTGAGCGGTTGCACTTGATTTCCACACCGAAAATGCTTTCGATTGCTCGCAAATCGCGATAGAATGTCCGCTCTGGAATATGGTTTTCATGATTGTTGTTCTGGTACGAAAGGCTCCATTTGCGGTCAATTTCTTCCTTAGTGATTGGTCCCGACGAATATAGTGTGTTAACCAACCATACATAACGCTGAAATTGTACTATAGGTGTCATATTTGATGATTTTATCTGCAAAAATACATTATTTTCTTTTATAATCAAGCTTTTTCTGGTTTTTGTCGTTTCGCTTTAATGAGTCGGTTTATTTGTCTAAAATATGTGATGTAAATTCGTAGCAAGGTGTAAACAATAACTCCAATCCAAAACAAGACAATGTAAGTTGTGGATAACTTTCGATACCATTCGTAAATTGCGCACAATGCGAGACCGCTGAATACAATTGCATACAAAATTATGAATAGTCCTGATTTTCCAATTATTTTCCGCCACCTCGATGTGTATCGTTTCCATTTTAGGTGTACAATGCCTTCAGCCAACGGGTCAATCCTATCCAGTCGCGATATCCCTTTGCAGAATTTGCTGAAAAGAGCATCGGTGTATTTGTTGCGTACTCGGTTTTCTGCATCGAATATGTGTTTCCACGATTCCGATGCCAATTGAACCTCCAATGATTCCAGTTGGTTAAGCAGTGTCTTTTTGTCATCGGCAAAGACTATGTCCCTAATTTCATCGATATTATTGATTACTGCGGCATCTATGGAGTTTAGCATTGCGGTGTCTTCCAAGTCTTGCTTGTGTTCCTCTGCTTTTTCCTTGCCACGGTGGTATGTGCGATGTTCGCTCTGGTCTAATCCCAACGATTCTGCGATTCTGTTTCCTACGGCATTTGCTCCTAGTCGTCCAAGTTGCCTACCGAATCCTGTTTTAAAACTTCCCATTGCCTAATATGTTTTAGTTTTCGGGTGCAAAAGAACATGCACAAACTGACAACATTAGGCCGAAGCTGAAAATTTTTTCGTAATGCTCGCTTTGAAAAAATTCTCGTTGTGAAACAAAAAAAGTATTATCTTTGCAGTCTCAAAATTGGATGGCCTGATAGTTCAATGGATAGAATGGCGGTTTCCTAAACCGTAGATTCGGGTTCGATTCCCGGTCGGGCTACGAAAAACTCATCGAATTTTCGGTGAGTTTTTTGTTTTTATACGCTGAATTCGTAGTCGGGGTCGTACCAGCCGGTGTCTTCTTTCAGAAGGTCGTACTCTTCGCCGGTTTCAAGGTTTGTGACATGGATAATGCCGGCCACTTCGTCGTAGTCGAACTTGTATTTTGAGTTTTTTGTGTTCTTGTTGTCCATTGTGCACATATTTGGGTTGCAAAAATACGAAAAATAGGATTTCAAACTCTATCAAAATGACATTAATCTTGCTTGTAGCGGTTAAGTATGGCTAATCCTTTGGTAGTCAGGTAGTATTTTTGTTTAGGATGGTTGGGACGGTCGGGATATAGCATTTTTACGAACTTCGCATTTATTGCTTCGTTCAAATAGGTTGCTTTGAAATTCTTCTTATCCTTAAGTCCCATCTCCTGCATAATTTGATTCGATGTGAGTTTTTTATCGGATAGAGTGTCGATAAGTTTTGTTATATTTTCTGTTGTGTTAAGTGCTTCTTTTATAGTTTGTTGCTGGTTTACTTGTGGGGTAACTTGTGGGGTGGCTTCGGGGGTTGGTTGTGGGGTTGTGGGGCTTATGTATCCTTCGGGCGGATTGATGAGCATATTGCGGTTTTTCAGTTCGTTTTTTTCGCCAAGCAGCAGGTTGCGGAAGAACATATTTATAAAGGTGTAGTTGTAGTCGATGCCTTTCTGTGCGTTTTTGTAGTTTGCGCGAACGAGTGCGTTGCGGAAGTACCATGAGTGGTCGGCAAACAGTTCGTTGTTTACTTCGAAGCCGATTGAGCGCAAATAAAGTATAGTGAATACGGCAGTCGTTCGGGTATTGCCTTCGCCGAATGGATGTATCTGCCAGAGGCCAGAAACGAACTTTGCAATATGTTCTACCATTTTGTCGGTGCTAAGCTTTGCGTAACTGAAGTTTCGTTCTTGTTCGATGTCGTAGTCGAGCGCCAGCCTAAGGTCCTGATAATACATATAGTTGACGCTGTCGCCGTCAAGCACCCATTCCTTCTTCGAGATGTTGTAGTCGCGAATTTGCCCTGCAAACTTGTAAACTCCGCTGAACAGGTTGCGATGAATCGACAGATATCCGTTAGTATTGAATGTCAATGCGTTGCTGTTAAGCAGCTTTGTTATATTGACAGAAACCTTGTCTGCTTCTTCGTTTCCGCGAGTTGTGTGAATACGAGCAGTCTTCGTTTCATAGTAGCTTTTTATGAGACTTTGCGCCTGTTCTATGTTGATGTCGCCTTCGATGTGTCTTTTGGCGGTTTCAATAAGGTATTCTGACGGTTTTAGTCCGTCAACATCCTGAAGTCCGATTGCTGTCTGCCACATCTGTGCTTTTTGTCCGTATACTGGTTCAGACTCGCGCACATAGTAGGCGAAAGGACTTGTCATGTCGTATGGCTTATGTTCGATTTTCATGCTGCAAATATATAAATATTTTTGTTTTTGTGCAAATGTTTTATTGTGTTTATTTAAAGATGATTATCTGTTTACTTATGGGGTAGCTTATGGGGTAACTTGAGGGGTAAGTTGTAGGGTGGCTTGTGTGGTGTTGAAAAACATAATGATATGTTGTGCTGTCCGAAATAATTTTACTATTTTTGCAGCGCAAAAGGTTAAGGGAAGCGTGTGAGATTCACGCACAGTACCCGCTGCTGTATGTTCCTTTGATGGACTGCGCAACAAGTCACTGTAATCCTCACGGTTATGGGAAGGCGTGCAGTTCGGAACGAGTCAGAAGACCTGCCTGTTGCGGTCAAAATTAATGGCTTTCGGGAGATAGAGCCTGACAAAAACACTTGTTTTTCCCGTAACTATGCGTTTTGACAGTCAATGTTCTTTATTATTAATTTAAAATTTTTAATTTTATGAAGAAGACTGTACTAATGGTCGCAGCACTTTTGTGCATTTTTGCTTGCTTTGGGCAAGTTGTTGATTTCGAAGAGTTGGCTCTCGAACCTAACTCATCGTGGAATGGTTCAGACGGAACTGGACAATTCACAAGTTCGTACCTCACCCTTTACAATGACTACGACAATAATTATAGTTCGTGGCAGGGTTTTGCCTACACAAATGGCACCGATACAGAATCAGAAGCAATTACAAACCTTTCAAGTTGTGTCGGTCATGGCGCTGGTAATTCTGCAACATACGTAACAGGATACGTTGGTTCTGATTGGATGGGAGATTTTTCTCCAATACCTGTAGGTATGAAGATAAATACCGAAGTTGCTGGCAATTTTGCTCACCGTGGCGCATATTTCTGCATGCCGGTAGCATTGAAAAAATATGTTGATAGAGAATATGCTTCTCACCAATTCTATTTCAAGCTGAAAGCTAGTGCATACGCAAACGGCACTTTGGTTGGAGAACAAGAAATTATGATGGCCGACTTCACAGAAGGTCATTCGTATATGATGGACGACTGGACATTCGTTGACCTTTCATGGATTGAAAATGCAGACAGCATGAATTTCATAGCATTAAGCAACGATGATGCTGGCGGTTATGGCATTAATACTCCTATGTATTTCAACATGGACGATTTCGGAGCTCAGGATCCTAATTATATAAATTATACAGATGTTGTTGATTTCGAAGAATTGACTCTCGAACCTAATACACACTGGTCCACTTCCGAAAGAACAGGTTCGTTCCAGAGTTCATATTTGACTTTGTATAGCCATTATGATGAAGATTATCCGGAATATCCATATTTGGAGGGTTTTGTTTATACTAATGAAACAGACGCTGACACTTATGCTCTTACTAACTATTCGGCTGCCGTTGGTCATGGAAATGAGAATTCGTCCAATTATGTAAACTGCTATATGGGATGGTACAATACTTCTGCTATAAAGATTGACACAGAGCATTCGGTTGATTTTACAAACCGTGGCGCTTATTTCTGCTTGCCGACATACGTTTCTAAGTATATTGGTGACGAAAATGGTTCTTTTGCAGAAAACCACTATTACTATTCAGTAAAGATTACAGCATTCGCAGCAGGCGCAGAGGTTGCTAATCGCGAAATCGTAATGGCTGACTTCAGAGAAGATGCAAACTACAAGATGGACGAATGGACTTTCGTTGACCTTTCGTGGATTGCAAATGCCGACAGCTTGTATTTCTCGGCTCTTAGTAATGATGCGAACGAATATGGTTTATTAGTTCCAACATACTTCTGCTTGGACGATTTCGGCATTCAGGCTCCTGAAGTTTTCATCGGTCAAAGCATTGCCGAATCTCTTTCAATCGATGCATATTTCGATGCTGCAGGTATGCTCAACCTCAGCTGCGAAAGCCGCATAAATGATGTTTATGTTTACGATATGGCTGGTCGTCTTGTAAAGAATATCTCGGTAAACGACAATAATGTTTCGATGGCTTTTGACGGTGTAAACGGAATGTACATAATTTCGGCTCGCACCGAAAAGGGCATGGTTGCATGTAAAATTATTAATAATAGGTAATGTTTGTACAGAAGATTTTTGGTGGCGGGCGAAAGTCCGCCACTCAAAAATTGAAATCTTGTGAGATATGAGAAATTTATTGGTCGCCGTATGCGTATTGCTTGCAGCCTCGGTTTATGCACAAAGTTTGTCTAATCCATTGGCTATGCACAAGGATTCGTCGGCATTTGTGGGCTGGGCGACTTCGGCTGAGGTTGTGCGCGGATATGTTAAGATTTCGGACACAACTTTTACATATTCCGATGGACCTTCGGGCATAACTTCAAACCACGCATTTTTTGGAACCACAGCAAATTGTCTGGGTAAGGCAAATGGTCAATTCATAAGTTTGGGCGATGGCGGTAGCATAACATTGCAGTTCGACAGCCCTATAGTAAATGGTGTTGGACACGACTTTGCCGTTTTCGAGAATGCATTGATTCCCAATGCTGTACCAAATCAGGATTCCATCGTTTTCTACGAACTTGCGTTTGTGGAAGTTAGCAGTAATGGCGAGGATTTTGTCCGTTTCCCAGCGGTGTCGCATGTGCAGGCAACCGAGCAGGTTGGAACATTCGGCTACGAAAATGCAAATTTGCTTACTAATTTCGCTGGTGTTTTCCCGGTTTTCTATGGTTATCCGTTCGACTTGGAAGAACTTGCCAACGAACCGAACCTTGATGTAAACAATATTACTCACATTAGGCTGATTGATGTTGTCGGCTCTATAGACCCGCAGTACGGAACATACGATTCCGAAGGCAATATAATCAACGACCCGTATCCAACACCTTTCCATTCTTGTGGTTTCGACCTCGATGCTGTCGGTGTGATTCATTCGTTGAATTCTATTCAGGAAAATATTTCTGTCGCTACAAATGTTTATCCGAATCCGGCATCGGAATTTGTGAACTTGTCGGCAGATAGGGATTTCTCGGTTGAAATATATAATTTGATGGGGCAGAAAGTGTTGTGCGGTTCGGAAAAAAGCACTTTCTTTGCAATGGATATTTCCGGATTCGAGTCGGGAATATATTTTGTGGCTTTTGTGTTTGACAACTGCCGCATAGTAAAGAAGATTCAAGTTATGCAATGATAGGACTAATTAAACAGATTCTTAGTATGAAGGAAGAAAAGGTAAAACTTATCTTCCTTTTGCTGTTTATTTTGTCATCTTCATTGGCTTTTTCGCAGTCCGACACGGTTACTTTGCCCGATGTTGAAATTATCGAGCACCGCGAAATGCTAGAAACCGGCACTTCGATTGTAAAACTCGACAAGATGATTCTCAAAGTCAAGGAGTTGAGTTCGCTTTCGGAAGTGCTGTCGGAAAATACTTCGGTATTTGTGAAGACCTACGGACGCGGTTCTCTTTCTACGGCTTCATTTCGTGGCACAACGGCCTCACACACAAAGGTTTCGTGGAATAATGTGAGCCTCAGTTCGCCTATGCTCGGCATGGTTGATATGTCGCTGGTGCCGATGTCGATTGCCGACGAGGTGAATGTATTTTGTGGCTCGGCTTCGATGCAGAAGTCGGAAACGGCAATCGGCGGTGTTGTTGAAATCAACACCCGTCCGATGTGGGACCGAGGCGTGTCGGCAAAAATTGTATCGTCGGTGGCTAGTTTCCATACTTTCGACAACATGGCGCAGGTGCGAGCCGGAACCGAAAAGTTCCAGTCTGTGACCAAGTTCTACGACACTCGTTCGCGCAACGACTTCAAGTTCAAGAACAGCGACATTGCCGGTGGAGGCATTCAGAAGCGCGAAAATGCCGACTACCGCATGATGGGAGCAATTCAGGAATTGTATTTCCGCACAACCGAAAGGTCGTTCCTCGCATTTAAGTTCTGGTGGCAGAACTACGACCGTGGAGTGCCGGGACTTACCACCAACGAAAGCGGTTTGCTCAACAACAAGAACCGTCAGGATGGCAACAGCTTTGTGTCGTCGCTGTCGTACAGGCTTTACACAGACAAGTCCAAACTCGATATTTCTGTCGGCGACAATTATCAGTTGCAGAATTACCTTTCGCAAAGTTACATTAGCGGTGTTGGTTTCTACAAGATTGTCAACTCCGACACAAAGGCCAATTCGCTATATACCACCGCAAATTACTCGTATGCGTTCAACGACAGACTTGAAATATCGGCTCGGTTGAAATACAATTTCCACACTGTGGCTTCGTTCGATTCCATTACACGCAACGGCTACGACACTGTCCGTCACGACTATGGTGCGCTGGTTTCGCTGTTTGGCGAGCCTTTCAAGCGCTTCCGCTGCGGCGTTACATTGAGGCAGGAATTTTACGACAAGAGCGTTTGCCCGTTTTTGCCGTCGCTTTTCCTTGAATACAATTTCCGCCATCGCTGGTTTGTAAGGTCATCGCTGTCGAAGAACTATTCGGTGCCGACACTCAACGATTTGTTTTATGTGCCGGGCGGAAATCCCGACCTTGTCCCCGAAACGGCATACGTAGCCGACATTTCGTTCGGAAAGAAATACAACAGTCTGAACGGCAAATTCTCGATTTCAGCGGAGGCTGGCGCAAACTACAGCCATGTGAAAAACTGGATTATGTGGTGTCCGACGAACCGTGGTTACTGGCAGCCGATAAACCTCGAAAAGGTTGTCGCCTACGGTGCCGATGCAAAGTTGAACACATCGTTCGAATTTCACGACTCGTGCCTGATTTCGCTGACGGCAAACTATGCCTACACGCATTCAACAAACCTATCGACACCGCGTAGCGAAAACGATATGTCCATTGGCAAGCAGTTGGCATACATTCCTTTGCATTCGGCAAACATTTTCGGACGTATTTCAGCATACGGATTTTATTTCTATTACCAGTGGAACTATTTTAGCGAAAGGTTTACTACTTCTGCAGAGGAAACTGGTGTGCTGGTGTCGATATATCCGTATTTTATGAGCGACATCGGTCTGGGCAAGGAGTTTGTTGTTTCCGATTTTGCTATTGATCTGAATTTTAAGATTAATAATCTTTTTAATGAATCTTATCGTTCGGTATTGTGGCAACCGATGCCAAGAATTAATTTTGCATTCCAGATTAGCGTTAGTTATAGATGATGTTTTGGAAAAATATAAAATTGAACAATTGTAGCGACGCAATGCATTGCGCCGCTACAGATTGTCCATTGTTAATCATCATCTTCCTCATTTTCTTCTCTTCCTGCATGAAGGACGACCTTACACCCATAACGCAGTTCAACACCTCACACGACGGAGTTATGATCCCGTGCGAGGGCAATTTCATGTACGGAAATGCTTCGCTGTCGTACTACGACAAGAATACAAAAACCGTTGAAAATCAAGTTTTCTACCGAGCAAACGGCATTCCTATCGGTGATGTTCTGCAAAGCGTTACAATTATCGACTCGCTGGCATATCTGGTGGTAAACAACAGCGGCAAAATTTATGTGGTTAACAAAAATACGTTCCAGTATGTCAACAAGATAACTGGACTTGTATCACCACGATATATGCGATTCATAACACCATCGAAAGCGTATGTTTCGGACATGTACGCCAAGAATATTTATGTGGTGAATCCGCAAACTTGCATGGTTGACAATGCAATCGACATCGACGAGGGTACTGGCAATTTCTATCGGCATTCGTCGGAACAGATGATTGTGTATGATACGCTTGTGTTCGTAAATAGCTGGTCGTACGACGATAAAGTGCTGGTTATAAATGCAAAGACCGATGAACTTGTTTCAAAAATTGAAGTTTTAAAGCAGCCACACCGTATGGTTATAGACCGTAATGGCAAGATTTGGGTTCTCTGCGATGGCGGCTATGATGGTTCCGACTACAGCGGGGTGCCAGGACTTGTGAAAATTGATGCTGCAACGCGGACTGTTGAGCATACTTTTGAGTTCCCTGTCGGCGATTATCCTTCAGAAATTGCACTTAATGGTAATGGAGACACAATTTATTATTGCAACAACCATATCTACAGATTCCCGGTTGATTCGGAAGATATAACTGGAGATGTTTTCTTCGAAAATCCAGGCGGAAGGCTATATTATGGACTTGGTGTCGACCCTGTAAATTCGGAAGTGTATGTTGCCGATGCGATTGACTATATGCAGTCGGGGGTGGTTTATAGGCTGAATGCTGCAGGTGAGCAAATCGATAAATTTACGGTTGGAATAATCCCTAATGGGTTCTGTTTCAAGTAAATTTCATACCCAAATAAAATTCTGTTTGCTGTATTTTGAAAAAAGTATTAGTTTTGTGGTTGATTTGAATTTGAATAAATGAATCTGTACAGCACTATATATCAGTTGGTTTGCGACAACGACTGCGTGATAATTCCTGGATTTGGCGGTTTTGTTACGAATCGTTTTCCAGCGGAGGTCGATTTCTCAAAGCAGGAATTTTATCCGCCAAGTCGTAAAGTCGCATTCAACGAAAACCTTTCGCTAAGCGATGGCTTGCTTGTGAATTATGTTTCACAAAGCGAAAATATTTCATGGTCGGATGCCGAGCAGGAGGTAAAGTCGTTTGTGGACGATATGAATGCAAGGCTTGCCGAGGGCAAGTCGCTTGCTTTCGATGGCCTTGGCGAATTTTCGCGTAGGACTGGGACTCTTGTTTTTATGCCAGATGCAAGCAATTTGCTAGATGAGTCGTTTGGGTTACCTTCGTTCAATTTTCCGATGTTGCCATCAGAGACCAAACCTCGCGTTGAGAGTGCAATTATTAAGGGAACTCCAGACAAAAAAGGAAGGAAGCGTGGCAAAGGTCGTGCTATTGCATGGTCGTTGTCGGCGGTGGCGGTTATCGCTGGACTTGTATGCATGTCGTTGTATATGGGTTGGTTCGACAATTTGTTTGGCAATGGAAATGGCGAAACCGTGTTTGCTGGCTTTGGATTCGGAGGAAATAATGAGCAGGTTGCTGAGAATAGGGTAGAGGAGGCTCCAGAAGAAACGGTTGCTGATTTCGCGGAAGAACAGGGACTTGCCGTAGAAAATCAATCCGAAACCGATGAGGTTGTCGATGAAATCGTAGAATCTGCCGTTGAGGAAATTGTGGCGGAAAATGTTGAAACAGAGGACGTCGCAGTAGAGCCGGTAAGCGAGCCTAAAGTGGAAATAGCTAAGGCAAATCCAGACATTAAGGTTCATATTATTGCAGGATGCTTTTCTGTATATAGCAATGCTGAAAATGTTTACAATGACTTGGTATCTAAAGGATTATCTCCGCAGATATTGCCGCAGCAAAATGGATTGTACAAGGTTAGTGTAAAAGGTTTTGCAACAACAGCAGATGCTTGTGCCGAATTGCAAGGTCTTAAGGACCAGTCTGGCAACGACCAGTTGTGGATAATGAAAATGTAAGGAGGCTCGCAGGCTTGCAGGTTCACAGGCTAGCAGTCTTACTGTCTTGCAGTCTCATAGTCTAACGGTCTTGCAGTCTCATAGTCTCACGGTCTTGCAGTCTGTTTGCCTTTTCGGCTGTTAGCCTGTTAGCCTTTCTGCCTTTTAGCCTTTTAGCCTTTTAGCCTTTCAGCCTTCATAGTACTCAAACGCATCAATAATGTCAAGGTAAACGCCATCGAAGCCAGCGTTAATTATTCGTGTGAGATAATCGAATACGATTGCTTGCCATTCGGGATTCCAGTAATGAACTTTGTAGTTTCCTTTCCATTTCGGATTTTCCTTGTCGAGCCATGATGGATTTCCGCGTTTCCACGATTTGTCCCAATAATAGCGGTATTCTTCGGCTTCGCCTATCGACATGTAGGCAATAACCATGCGCGTTCCGCCGTTCTTTTTCATGCGAAGACGGGAAATTTCATCGGAAGTGAAATCCAATCCATCGAAAAATAGATCCATTATTACCAAGTCGTAGTTGGTGGCGCATACGGCATTAATGAATTGCTGTTTGTTCGCATAATTCTCTGGATTTATGATGTATAGAAAATTTTCAACTTGCTGGAGATTTTGTATTGAGTTAGAGTTTTCGTTTTGAATGGGCGTTGTTGGAATGACATCAAGTTCTCTGCTGGTAGCCTGAAATGAGACAAATCCGTTGCTTTGGTTCTGCTGTTTCGATTGTTCAATGTTTTCCAGCGAGGTGCAGTAGTCGGTGGTAAGGATTACTTTCCCTTCATCCTTGAGCCTTGACAGATATGGTTTTAAGTAATCGGTAACTTTTGCCGGCGTTGGTTTGTTGTCTTTGGCATAGCCGTAGAATAAATCTTCCTGACCTTGTCCGTCAATTGCAGAAATGTATTCGGATGCGATTGGTCCATCTGGTTTTTCTGTCGTGCTAGTGATTTCTACACCATTTTGTACAATTATGGCGAAATCAGAGCGTTGCGATTTGGCATTTTTGCTTATTCCAATGACGAATTTACGCATTTCCTGTCTGTAGTCGATGTCGGGTTCCTTGTCGCAAGATACAAATGCTACTATCGACAATAAAATGACTATGCTGAAAATTCGATTCATCTTTTATCTTATTCCTGCCTTTCGCAGGGCATCGTGGTAGCGGCGAGCATTGGCCTCATGCTGGGCATTTGTGACGGCAAAGTTGTGATAACCTGAGAAATCCTCTTTTGCACAGAAATACATATAATTGTGGTGCTCGTAATTAAGCACGGCATCAATTGATTTGGTTGATGGTATGCAAATAGGTCCTGGAGGCAATCCTTTGTATTTATATGTATTGTATGGAGAATCAATTTCAAGGTGCTTGTTTAGGATTCGCTTTATGTTGAAGTCACCAGCCGCAAACACAACCGTAGGGTCGGCTTGCAGAAGCCAGTCTTTTTTCAGTCGGTTGATGTAAACACCTGCGATTCTTGCCTTTTCGTCATTCTTTTGCGTTTCGCTTTCCACGATAGATGCTAAAGTCGAAACTTGAGATTGCGAAAGTCCAAGTGCGTTTGCCTTTGCTTTGCGGTCATCGTTCCAGAATTTCTTATACTCATCGGCCATGCGCTGCACAAATTCCTCGGCAGAGGTGTTCCACCAGAACTCGTATGTGTTTGGAATGAACATGGAGCAGAATGTCTGCTTGTTGAATCCGTATTTGGTCGCGATGTTTTCATCCTTTAGCAGGTCTGCGATTTCGGCGGAGTCGGCTTCGATGTTTGGGCAGACTTTCCCCGCAAGGATATTTAGGCTTCGTACGCTTATGAATGTGACTTTTACTGGAGTTTGCCTTCCGCTACGCAGCATGTTCACCAAATCGTTGTTCGACATGCCATTTTCGAGTTTGTACTTTCCCGGAAGAACTTTTTCTCCATACTTCTTGAAATCAGCAACTTTCGTGAACGATTCCATGTCGTTTACCTTGCCCGAACTGCGAAGAATTTCCAGAACATTGTCGAAACTTGAACCGGTTGGAATATAGATATATGTTTCGTTGTCGGCTGATATGTTTGGAGAATATGCGTAGTCGTATGCCTTGTATGCGATGAAGGCGCCAGCAGCGAGAAGTATTATTAATATAGTTATGATTACTTTTTTCATTGTTAATTGGATTAAATGATGATTGCTTCTGGTTCTAGATTTACTCCGAATTTTGAGGAAACTTTTTCTCTGACAATCTTCGAAAGTTCAAGCACATCGTTTCCTGTTGCGTTTCCTGCATTTATTAGAATCAGAGCCTGATTTTTGTGTACGGCAGCTCCTTTGTGCTGGAAGCCTTTCAGTCCGCATTGGTCGATGAGCCAACCGGCCGCAAGTTTGAAATTTTGTCCTGCCATAAAATATTTGACTTCTGGAAATTTTTCTTTCAAAGCATTGAATGTTTCTGCGTTTACTACCGGATTTTTGAAGAAACTGCCCGCGCTACCTGTTTCCGAAACTTCCGGAAGCTTTTTGCGGCGGATGGCGATAATGGCATTCCTTATGTCGGCAGGTGTGGGGGAGGAGATGTTGTTTTCGTTCAGGTAATTTTCCACATCGGCATACGAACGGTTTATGTTAGGTCGTTTGCTTAGTTTGTAAACTACTGAAAGTATTATTGCCTTGCCTTTAAGCAGGTGCTTGAAGATGCTTTCGCGGTATCCGAAGCAGCACGCCTCGTTGGTCATGTACTGGATGTCACCCGAATCGAGGTGCAGAAACTTTACACGATGAATGAATTGGCGTGCTTCGGCTCCGTATGCACCGATGTTTTGCACTGCGCTTGCTCCGACTGTTCCGGGAATATACGATAAGTTTTCAAGTCCGTAGGCCTTGTTTGTGATGCACCATTCAACAAATTCGTCCCAGATTTCTCCGGCTTGCGCTTCAACGAATATGTTGTCGCCGTTTTCGTAAACTATTGTTTTGCCTTTTGTGCATGGATGTATTATTGTGCCATCAAAATTTTTGGTAAACAATATGTTGCTTCCTCCGCCAAGAATAAAAAACTTGAAATCGGCATCGTTCCTGTGTAGACGGATGAAATCGAAGAGTTCGTTGTCTGAGTTGTATTCGAAGAAAGTGCTGCATTGGGCATTTATGCCGAATGTATTGTATTCCCGAAGGTTGTAGTCGTGTTCTAGTCTCATCGAAATTATTTTTTGCAAAAATAACATGAAAATGATTCATAGCGACATTACTTTCCGATTTTGTGAGTGCGTTTTGTGTGTTGTTGAATTTTCTGTTTGAAAATTTTGCCTTTCGAAATTTGTGTGAAGGTAAAAAAGTGTTATTTTTGTACTATTGTTTTAATAAAAGATATTATGAAGAAGAGTGTAATTTCATTGTGCGTATTATTCGCGATGTTGTCGTTGGTCGCATTTGTCGGTTGCGACAGGTTTTTGAAGATAGTGACCGTTAAGACAGAGCAATGTTCAAATCTTAAATCGACATCTGTTGTACTGAAGGGTACTGTTGTCGCTACTGGCGGTGGTGATTCTGTTGACGAGCGTGGTTTTTATTATGGTACATCCAAAAGTTTGAAAGATGCGCTGACGATAGAATGTGGTGCTGGCGGTAAAGGCGCTTTCGAAGCTAAGGTAATGGGACTTCAGCCAAATACCAAATATTATTATAAGGCATACGCCAAGAATGATGATGATATGGATGTCGGTGATGTTATGGAGTTTACAACATTTGATCTTGATTTTACATTGGAAACATTGGCACCTCAAAGATTGTCGCAGGGTAATGTTGTATTGAATGGAAGTTATGACAATAAGGAAAACCTGAATATAGAGAAAGTTGGTTTCCAGTATGGTTTGCGTGGCGATTTTACCGATGCTACAGCTGTTTATGCTGCTAATATAGCTACACCGTTTTCTGTAACATTGGAAAATCTTCCGAGAGGAACCTACTATTGCCGTGCTTTGGTTCAGGCAGAAGATTCAACGATTATTTTGTATGGTAATTCTCAGGCGTTCGACTCGTATGAACATGTAGCTACTGTAGTGACAACGGGTGATGCAACTAATGTAACATCAACGTCGGCACATCTTTCTGGTACTGTCACAGGTGAAAATATCGATGCAAAAGGTTTCTATTGGAGTACTAATTCTGATTTCTCCGATTCAACACAAACAAGATTTGGGCAGGGCCTAGGAGATGGTTCTATTTCAGGAACATTGAACGATCTTTCTCCTGCGACGACATACTATTATAAGGCATACGCAATATATACTAGCGAGGGAGAAAGAAGAGAGGCTCTCGGTGAAAAGAAAAGTTTCACAACATTGCAGGCAAAGTAGTTTGAATCTATATGATATTGTCGGTCGGATTTTTCCGACCGATTTTTTTATATGCTTATCTTTAATGCAGTATTGCAAAATTTTCAAAAAGTGACTAAATTTGCAATCTAAAATTTGACGAATGAAGTGTATAGGTTTTGCCTGCGACCATGCAGGGTTTGAATTGAAGACTTTCCTTATGGAATATATGAAGCAGAAGGGCTACGAAGTAAAGGATTTCGGTACCGATTCTGCCGAAAGTTGCGACTATCCCGATTATGCACATCCGCTTGCTGAGGCTGTCGAGGCTGGTGAATGCATAGGTTTTGCCATCTGCGGAACCGGTAACGGCATCAGCATGACAGCCAACAAGCATCAGGGTGTGCGCTGTGCTTTGTGCTGGGATGTGGAAATTGCCGCTCTGGCCCGTCAGCACAACGATGCAAACATCTGCGGATTGCCTGCTCGTTTCATTTCTAAG
>JAEEGJ010014550.1_pt1 | contig 18628 bp, 11 predicted proteins | sample 8958761 | NCBI WGS metagenome assembly JAEEGJ01 (sample SAMN16246546, study PRJNA631951) | gut metagenome | biome: gut microbiome; feature: rumen; material: RS-attached | host: Bos | place: Iran: Karaj | collected 2018-10
ACTACAATCCGAACATCCGCCCGCTCTTGAACAAGATCCCGGTGTACCTCATCAAGGATTACAGCATTAGTTTGTACGGTGCTGCTAATGCAAGTTTGAACTTGCAGAAGTAAGCGCTGCAGGAACCGCGACGGAGGCGAGTGCGCCAAAGTCGATGAGTCTAGAGCTTTGATTATCCCGGCCGCAAAGGCTGGGATTTTTTGTATCTGAGGGCAACTTTATTTTTCATCTTGCAATAACTTCTCGAACAGTGGGCGATACCCTGCGATATCTTCCAACTGCATGATGGTTGTAATCTTGTTGCCTGCATCTTTGCTTGAAGCCCCGCAGTGAAACAGCTTCTCGTTGGCGGTTCCGAAATCTAGGTAAATGTACCTGTCGTGGAATATGTTACCCGTGGCGCGAACATCGCCAAGTTCTACATCCGGGCGTGCGCTCCTAAAGTCCGCAAGCATGTTTTCAGTCAAGTGGGTTCTTCCGTGCTGTTCGCTGAAAATCTTTATAGAAATACCCTTTGCCACGCATCGCAACAAATCGAGAGTCTTTACATTTAGGTAGTCATCTACAATCAGTACCGATTTTTTCGCCATACCGTAAATCTGCGTGTAGGCAACATCAGCTTCTAACCGCTGCCCGTTCAGAATCAGAAAGTGCTTGAATGTGCTCGGGTCGATGAAATTCGCCATGACCTTCTGGAGAAAACTCTCGTTTCGCTCCACCTTGTTAGAAAGCGTGCGAACGTCCGTGGCAATTTCGGCGATATCCCGTGTGTTTTGACTTGTCTGCGTCGCTAAAGCGACCATCCCCGCTGAAATATTTGGTGCATTCTCCGCTGTAATGTAGTCCTTCATCTGCTTAAAAAGGCGGATAAGGGCCTTGCTCTGAGCAGTCGCCTGTTCGCCCTTGAGCACCGTCATGAGCATGTAGATGCCTTGTTCTGTGAAGGCGTAGGGAAGTTTTCTTGTTCCGCCCCGGTTTGATATCAAAAATTTTGATATCAAACCAGTGAATTCCGTTTGTGTTATCTGAAAGCGGAAATCATCGTCGAACTTTTCAATATTGTTTTTGACTTGCTGATTAAAAGCACCGGTGCTATACCCGTAAATCTCTGCCAAATCGGCATCAAGCATGACCTTTACTCCGCGGATGGTGTATATCCGTGACTTGAGCAGGTTTTCGTCTATCAGGGAAAATTCGGACTTTTTCGGCGCAACGGCCTCAGCGGCTCTAGCCGCAGCATCTTTTTTCATCATCAACTCCTCTGGCAAACAAGCGGAAAAAATGCCAAAGATTATACACTTGTACACTACAATATAGACTCAAAAATCCAGTTTGTCAATAAACCCGCGAGTTTTTTCTGAAAATTATTTTGGTGGGGGAAGCCTCCCCCTCGCTCCAGCCCCATGTCATCCCCGCGAAGGCGGGATTCTCCCTGTGGCATTCGCTACCCCTTATAGCGGGGACACCCCGCAACGCCCCGACTGCAAAAAAATCGCCCGCTGTCGGCGAGCGATTTCTAATGTCAGAGAAGAGTTTTCCCTCTCAAATGCTTCATTTCTAAGAAAAACAGACTTGCCAAACATGATTTTAAATTATATTACCGTACACATGGCTCGCCCACCCGGGCGAGCCGGTTTTTTGAGTTGAGTGACTATTGATTATGGCTGGATTTAACGAATGTACTAGAGTTCAGGTCCCGGCGGCACTCCATCTGTGCCGTTTGGGTTACACTTATATTGCTGAATGCGGCGAAGGAACTTCGGTTGGTAGGCTTGATAAGAGTAACAATGTCCTTGTTGATGAATTCCTTAAAGCTCTCGTTCGTTTAAATCCGGAGCAAAAGCTCCACGACCTTCAAATATTTGCGAAGTTTGTGCTGAGCAAGCTTGGCAGCGACGATCTTGGTCGTGAGTTTTACCAGGTGCTTTCTTCGAATTCAGGAATCAAGCTGATTGATTTCGAAAATCTGGAGAACAATAGCTGGCTTGTGACGACGGAACTTCCTTGCGAGAATCAGGAGACGGGTGATAGTTTCCGCCCAGATATAACGTGCTTTGTGAACGGTTTGCCATTGGCTTTTATCGAAGTGAAAAAGCCTAATAATGCAGAAGGCATTGTTGCCGAGCAAAGCCGCACAAACCAGAAGCGTTTGCCCAACAAAAGTTTTAGGCGTTTTCTGAACATCACCCAGCTGATGATTTTTAGCAACAATCAAGAATACGACAATGCGAACCGTGTTCCTGTTCAGGGAGCGTTCTACGCCTGCATTGGCAAGCAAAAAGCGTTTTTCAATGTGTTCCGCGAAGAAGACGAAAAGTTTGGCCCCAAGTATCCGTATCGGGAAGTTTCGGAAGATACAGAAAAACTGATTCTTAAGCACAGAAATTGCCTTTCCCTCAAGTGCCATCCGGAGTATGCCACGAATTGCAAGGTGACTACTCCCACGAACCGCATTCTGACTTCGCTGCTGAGCAAGGAGCGTTTCTTGTTCCTGCTTCGTTATGGTTTTGCCTATGTAGAAAAGACTATCGAAAAAGACGACGGCGAAAAGATTAAAACGCTTGAAAAACATGTAATGCGTTACCAGCAACTTTTCGCTTCTTTTGCCATCCGTAAAAAATTGGATGAAGGCGTAAAGAGTGGAATTATTTGGCATACGCAGGGCTCCGGCAAGACGGCTTTGGCTTATTACTCCGTAAAGAGCCTCACCGACTATTTTGCGAAGAAGTCTATTCCCGCCAAGTTCTATTTCATCGTGGATAGAATTGACTTGATGGAACAGGCTTGCGACGAGTTTGCCGCTCGTGGACTTGTTGTGCAGACTGTAGAAGACCGCGCACAACTCATGGCAGATATCAAGAATACGCAGCTGGTAAAGAGTGCCGATGGTAGGCTGGAAATCACCGTGGTGAATATCCAGAAATTTGCCGAAGACAAGGCCCCAGTAGATATTTCTGCGGGCTACAACACAAACCTGCAACGAATATTCTTTATTGACGAGGCTCACCGAGGTTACAATCCCGAAGGTGCGTTCCTTGCAAACCTTTTGAGTGCCGACAAACATGCAATAAAGCTCGCCCTTACGGGCACTCCGTTGCTTCGTGAAGAACGTGAATCCTGGCGCGTGTTTGGCGATTACATTCATACCTACTATTACGACAAGTCAATTGCCGATGGTTACACGCTCAAGCTGATGCGTGAACCTATTGAAACCCACTACAAGGAAACTTTGCAGGGGATTCTTGATGAACTTGAAAACAATTCGGCAAACCAGATTCAAGTCAAAAAGAGCGATATCGATAAGGATAAAATCATTGAGCATCCTAAGTATTTGAACGCCTTGCTGGATTATATCATCGATGATTTTACCTCTTTCCGCGTTGAATGTGACGACAAGTCTATTGGTGCGATGATTGTTTGCAAAACCAACGACCAGGCCCGTAAACTTTTTGAGTTGTGGAACGAACGCTACGATTTTGCATTAAGCGTCATTGAGAAAAAGAGAGAAGAAGTCGCAAACATGGCGGCAGAAAAGCTGATGCATTACAACGCTTCTTTCTTTGAAAAGCCCTTGAAGGCGTCCCTGATTCTCCATGATGAAGGAGACAAGAAGGAACGCAAGGAATACATTGTTGACTACAAGAAGAACATGACGACGGACTTTTTGATTGTCAATAAAATGTTGCTTACGGGTTTTGACGCAAACCGCTTGAAAAAGTTGTATCTTGGTCGCAAACTTGATGGTCACGATTTGTTGCAGGCGCTGACTCGTGTCAATCGTCCATACAAAGATTTCAAATACGGCTATGTGGTGGACTTTGTTGACATCAAGGAAAACTTTGATGCCACCAACGACCGCTATCTTCGGGAACTGAACAAGACTACGGAAGATTCTGGCTTGGAACTTTCCGCTGACCCGGGCCAGGTGATTATTGAAAATCCCGAAGAAGTCAAGCAGCAGATTAAGGAACTGACGGATTTCTTGTGGAATTTCCCTACCGAGAATTACGAGGAATTCCGCGAAGTCATTGATGGAATTGAAGACAAGGAACCTCTCTACCACCTTCGTAAAATTCTTGAAGATGCAAAGGGCCTGGGCAATAGAATCCGTTCTAGCGGGAACGTTGAACTGCAGGACAAGTATAAGAACATGCTGCCTGGTGGCATTCCCGTTTTGCTGCGTGAAGTAGAACGCCGCATTGCGGCCATTAACTTCAAGGAAGGCAACGACCATAGCGAAGATGTGTCGGGCATAATCAATACGATTCTTGACAGTCTCGATTTTGAATTCCGCAAGGGCATTTCAGAAGAACTCAAGATTATTATCAATAGCCTTAGGGAAGAAGCCGAAAAGGTCCGTGCCGAATTTGATGCCAACTTCGATAAGAAAGAAGACAAGTTTGTCAACCTTATTGAACAATTCAGAAAGTATTTCAGAGAACACGGCTATATTCCTAAAGACAAAACTGAAGCCGAAGGCAGCATTTTCTATCTGAAAGACGTAATGTCCAAAATCAAGGAAATCAATCGCAAGAATAGCGCGCTAAAGTCCCATTACAAGGACGATGAGAAATTTGTCCGCATTCACAAGCGAATTGTAGAAGCAAATGAAGTGCGAGCTCAAAGCGATAAGAAGGAAAGACCCTTGCTTTCTAAGGAAGAATTCAAAATTCAGAAAAGCCTTATCGAAATCAAGGACTCTGCCGACGACCTGTTTGAAAAGAATCCGGGAATTGTGGAAAATGAAGACAAACTCCGCAAGGATATTTTGGGCTGCGTAAGCCACAAGTTCATGGACCTTGATTTGACTGCAAGTCTTGATGACCGCAAATTCATTAGCAACCTGATTTCTAATGAATACATCAATCAGTATAATAGTTATGGAGTGTAAATGAACACCGAAGAACTCAAAGCCAAAACCATAGCCCTTATTGATTCCCTTAAAAGTACGACTGGTGCGTATGGCCTTGCAAATGGCGGCAACGAATACAAGATAATCACAGAGATTTTCCTTTACAAGTTCTTTAACGACAAGTTTGCCTTTGAAGCCAAGAACCAAAAGACTCCTTACAAGAAGCGCTTGAGCAAGGCTGAAAAGTGGGATGTTGAATACGACACCTTTACCGATGAAGAAGTTGAGGATTTGTTCTCTTACATGGGCGGTGGCATTCCCTTAATCAAGCCGCATCAGACCTTGAGCCATTTATACAATGCTTCGACTCAAGGCGATTTTTCTATGTTGCTGGATTCTACCTTGGTAGATATCGCGACCTATAACCAGGACCAGTTTTCGGTGGTGACCTCGGGCAAGGCGAAAGTGAACATCTTTGCTGCTGTTACGCCTTATGTTACTGACATCGGTAAACGTGATGATTTTGCCAAGGCGCTGGTAAAGAACATCGCGGAATTTAACTTTGAAGAAGTTTTTAATGAAAAGTATGACTTTTTCAGCGGCATTTTTGAATACCTGATTAAGGATTACAACAATGCCGGTGGCGGTAAGTATGCGGAATACTTTACTCCCCGAGCAATTGCCCAGGTGATGGCTCAACTTTTGGTGGATCCCGAAACCGAATACAAGGGCGCAACCTGTTACGATCCCAGTGCAGGTACCGGCACGCTCCTTATGGCGCTTGCGCACCAGGTGGGCGAGGACCGCTGCTCCATTTACAGCCAAGATATTTCTGACAAGTCCAGCGAAATGCTGCGACTGAATTTAATCTTGAACAATCTGGTGGGCAGCTTGCCTAATGTGGTGCAGGGGAACACCCTTTTGGAACCCGCCCATGTAGAAAAAGATGGAAGCCTTAAGAAGTTTGACTTTGTGGTAAGTAATCCGCCGTTCAAGCTTGATTTCCCTGAGTATTCCGACACCCTGGCGGCAGACAGTGTCCGCTTTTGGGCCGGTATCCCAAACAAAGTAAAGAAGGTTGACCCCAACAAACCCAAGATGGCCATTTACACCTGCTTTATTCAGCATGTGATTAACTCCATCAAAGCCGAAGGAAAGGGCGCAATCGTTATTCCTACGGGCTTTATTACAAGCAAGTCTGGTGTAGAAAAGAAAATTCTGGAATACATTACCGACAAGCATATCGTTAGTGGCGTGGTCAGCATGCCGAGTAACGTGTTTGCGAACACCGGAACCAACGTTTCTGTACTGTTCTTCGACAAATCGCCCAAGAAAGATTCCGACAAGGTGATTTTGATTGACGCCAGCAAACTTGGTGAAGAATACAAGGAAGGCAACAACCAGAAGCGTCGCTTACGCACCGAAGAAATCGAGAAAATTGTGACCACCTTCCGTAAAAAGAAGACAGTGGAAGATTTCTCTGTTGCCGTGACTTACAAGGATATCAGGGAAAAGGGCTACAGCCTGAGCGCCGGCCAATACTTTGATATCAAGGTGGAATACGTGGAGATTACTCCCGAAGAATTCAAGGCCAAGATAAAGGGATTTGCCAAGGAACTGGAAGCCCTTTCTGCCCAGGGTGTAGAACTTGATAATCAGATTCTCAAGAACCTTAAGGGAATGAAGATTTAAGACCCGCGCTAGTCGAAAGAGAAATTGTATGACTGTGGAAATGAAGAAATATCGATTGGCAGATATTGCTGAAATTGTAATCAGTAGTGTTGACAAGAAAACAAAGCCGGGCGAAAAGATTGTAAGGCTTTGTAATTTTACCGATGTTTACCACAATTGGGCAATTAAACAGTCGGATTATGATTCGTTTATGGTCGCATCCGCAAGTGATAACAACATAAATAAACTTTCTTTAAAGAAGGGCTTTGTTGCGCTTACTAAAGATAGCGAAACTCGTGATGATATAGGCATTTCGACTTACATCGCCGATGATTTTGATGATGTTGTTCTTGGCTACCATTGTGCTTTGGCAAAGCCAAATGAGAAAATTGTTTACGGCAAGTATTTGAACGCATTTATGAGTTCCGATTACATTAAAAAGTATTTTGAGCTGAATGCAACCGGAAGTGGAATGCGATTCACTCTTGCAGTATCGACGATGGAAGATATGCCAATCATGTTGCCTAGTTTGAATGTTCAAAAGAAAATAGGAGTCATGCTTTCTGATTTTGACAAACGCATTGAAAATCTCCGTGCCCAGAATCGCGTGCTGGAACAAACCGCCAAAACAATCTACGACTACACCTTCCTCCAATGCGTCGGCCACCAAACCACCTACAACAAAACCCTCAACCGCAATATCCCTGCGGATTGGGAAGTGAAGCGCTTAGGTGATTTAGTTAGTGTAAGTAAGGAAAGTCTTAATCCACAGAATTATCCGGAAAAACAATTTAAACACTTTAGTATCCCGTCCTTTGATGATAACGGATCCTATTCATTGGAATATGGAAAGGACATTTTTAGCAACAAGTTTATTGTAAATAACAACCATGTGCTAATCTCGAAACTAAATCCTTGGAAAAATAGGGCTGTTTGGTGCGATGAAAATGACGATGCTATTGGATCCACTGAGTTTGTCACTCTATTGCCGCTTAAATTAGAAAATAAGGCGTTTGTTTTTTCTATTGTAAAAAGCGGTTCTTTTATTGAATATTGCTCAGATGCGGCAACAGGAACTTCTCACAGCCATCGCAGGGTGTCGCCAGATATTATGATGAAATTTCCAATAGCCTACGATGAAAAAACTGTAATCAAATTTAATGCTCAAGTTACACCATTGTTTAAAAAACAATTAGTAAACACCAAACAAATCGAAGCCTTAACCACCCAACGCAACACCCTCCTCCCGCTCCTCATGACCGGCCAAATCGAGGTGTAATAATAAGAGAATCTTCATGGCAAATCAAGCACGTAATATTAGTCTAAATACAATTAAAAAGTTATATGCTTTGTCTGGTAATAAGTGTGCAAATCCAGATTGCCAAAGAGAATTGGTTAAAGATGGAACGCAGCTTGGGGAAATAGCCCATATATGTGCTGCTAGTCCGAATGGGCCTCGTTATGATGCGTCTATGACTGATGACGAACGTCGGGATTATTCAAATTTGATTCTACTTTGTGGCGATTGTAATAAAATCATTGACGACAATCCTGACAAATATCCTGTAGGTTTGCTTCGCGAATGGAAACAGGTGCATGAAAGTCGTTGTCAAGATCAGTTTGAAAAAAAACAAAATGCATATCTAAAAAGACTAGAATGTTGCCCACAACAAGATGTTGGTGTAGAAGAAAACTCGTTTTTTGATATTAAGCTGATTAACGGGAAAAATGAAAAATTTCTTTCGAAGCATGTCTTGTCGAATTATATACTCACACAAATTGAACAGTATGATTGGAATAGTTTCAAAAATTTAATCGTGAAGGGAGTTGCTGGTATAGGCAAGTCAACGGAAATGAAATATGCCTATAACTCCTTGATTGATATTTTTTCAGATAAAAATAAACATCAAAAGTATCAGTTTTGCCCATATCCTATTTATTTTGAATTGAAAAATTTTCAGGATGATTTACACATTCCCTTAGATATTGAAAATACAATTGTCTTTCTTGACGGCTTTGATGAATTATCCGAATGCAATATTGTTAAAGTTGAGAAAGAGATAGGGAGTATAAAAAGCTCTCATTTGAACGTAAGATTTGTAATTGCTGGAAGAGATGCGTCTTTTGATCATGAATTTATCAAGAATTCCTTCTGTGAAGAATTAAGGCTGTCCTATGAAGTAAATTTAGAAGATGAGAATGATCGTAAACTATACTATCAATATTTAAACACACCTCTTTTCTCTTTAGTCTTTATTCCGTTTTATAAAAATCGTGCATTGCAGGAGGAATATAAAGGAATAAAGAACTTAAAACAGTTTGTGGAAACTATCATTGAAGGTAAGCTAAAAGACGATAAAAAAAGGAAAGACTATGCAGAAGGTTTCTCTGGGAGGCAAACTTCATCATCAAAAATTGATTTTAAAAAACTGAAGAGTTGTTTGGCTGATTTCTGCTATCAGTTGAATTTAAAGGGTGTTCGTCATTTTTCTGAAAAGGATATTCTCGAAAGTTTTAATAATGATGATATCTCGGAATGTTTTCTAAAGTCGTCTCTCATTGAAGAACATGAAGATAAGTTATCTTTTGTTTCTAATATTTATTACGAATATTTTTTAGCGCTTTATTTTTCCGTCCAGAAATTTTCTGTTATTAGAAGCAAACTGTTTCTTTCTAATGGTAAGGCAAAAGTTCAAGAGATTGTTGTGATATCGATGTTGCTAAATATCTTGAATAATAAGTGTTCTCTTTATAAAAAGATCGTTAATCAATTATCAAAGCAATCAAGTGCATATGTCCTTTTGACGGATTACGTGATTTTTCCTGCTAAGAATCGTTTTGGCTTTTATAAGAAGATTCTTGAGGAATACAATAACAATAAATCGCTCATTTATTACCTCCATTTTCGTTCTAGCCATAATATTCTTGCAAATATAGGCTCGCTATCTGATAGTCTAATCGAATTGCTTCCAGAAGAATTTAAATCTGATGCGATTGAATATCATAGAAAACAAGTTGATACATTTCTAAAGAATCCTCAGAAGAAAAATTTGGTTGTTTTTGCAAATTCAATTATTTTGCTTGGCTTACACAACCGAAAAATTTGGAATAGGGAACAACAGAAGGTTTTAAAAGAGCTGTCGATACCTATAATTCAATTCTTTTTGCAAAATCCATTAGCGAAGGAATTGGACGGATTACTTTCCTTTGAAATAGTTTTGTATTGGTATTTGGAATACGGATGGGCGGATTGCTTTTCTCAAAGTGATTGGCTTGCTTTTCTTGAAGCGATTTTGCCCCATGCGCCTAATAACTTCTACATTATTGGAGATGAATTAGATTTCAAAGTAAAATTAGTGATTTTCAATCTATTTCATAAGAATCCGGTAGTATTAAAACTGTTGAAAGAATTAGCCATAAGAATCTTAAACACTCAATTTGACAATGGTTCTGCTGGATATGTTCCCTCTAGCATTGGTGATGATTATGAGGGTCATCCAATTCAAGTTAACCAAGATGTTGTTGATTTTAGCAACTGTTTGAAAGAACTTGATTTAGCGTCTGAAGATATTTTGGGCATATTCAATGATTCTCTTATAGAAAATAATGTATATAAAGTCCGAAGTACAGAACGAGATGATGTTCTTGATGGCTTGTGGATTCTTTTGAATAAAAGTGCCGAAAAATTTGATGCAACTTGTTCCTGTGATTTGTATCGCTTTATAAAACGGTACCTTGATGAGGGACATTTTATGTTTCAAGATAGGGTGAGTGATTTTTGTGGCAAGTTGAATGCAGATGTTAAAATAGCCTTGCTCCGTAAAATAGTAGAAGACAAGCAATTTGTCGCTGGAGAAAACACTTGGCATCATTGTTCTGTGATTATAGAATTGTTGGATAATGGAAATGTTGAATATTCTAAAGAGATTTTGGATCAAATAAAAAGTATATCCATCGGAAATCATAAAATTATCGTTAGAAATATTGCCTATAAAAAAGAGAAACATCTTTTAAATGCTTTTTGTGTTGAAATACTTCCTGATGAAGATCCCATATTTGTTGAACAAAGAACACAACAAATAGCTGCAATAGAAAAATTTGAACACGACAGGCAAGAAATGCTTGCCAAAGAGGCCGGAATAATTTGTGGTAAGAATGAGTTGTTGAAAGAAATCGGCCGAATATCAAAGTATGTGGAGAAAATGATTTCCGGTGGTAATTATCGTAGTGCCTGGGATATTTTGCATGGAATGGAATTGGCAACTATTGAACATAATGTTAAATGGCCTTATAAAGAAAAATATATAAAAGATGTTTTCTCTGAATTTGCGATTAAATTTCTAAAACGTGAAAAGTTTTTAAAAGAAAATTTGATAGATCAGAATGCCGTAAATAGGGAAATAAATGCATGTTTTGCATCTGAATCTGTCTTTTGGCGTTATATTTACATTTATTGCTTATCTGATAAAAAGACTGAGGCCGCAAAACAGTTCCTATTAAAAAACAATGATGTCGTTGAACGAATAAAAAAATCCATGCAGATTGAAGTGAGTGAAATTGTAAAACAGTCTGTAGGGGCTTTTTTTGATGTGCAAAATATTAATAATTGGATGGAACCTTTTCTTTATTACACAGCCTTGCTCTATGATTCGAAAATTCCAGATTGGTTTGATAAAAATAAAATATCAGATTTCGTGATATGTGTGGATATTTATCATGAATTACATGAGCTTAAACCGGAAATATTTTCTTTTAAATCGATTTTTGAATGGCTTGAAAAACAATGTGGTGTTGCAAAGACAGAATTGATTGGAATATCAATAAAGTGCTATGAAAATGTTGATATAGATTCTATAAGATCCGAGATTATTTATTTCCTTTCGGATGTTGATAATGAAAATGCCATTGATTTTGTTATAAAGCAAACAAAAAAGGTGGTTGCTGAGGAGGCTGATCATTGTGAGGTTCAGTACGCTTTAGCTCATTATTGGCGATCTGCTAAATTTGAAATAACAGATGAAATTGCATCGTTTATTCCGTTTGAAAAATTCATAATGAAATCAGAAGATTCAACTTCGGATTTGAATAATGCCTTAATTGATTATTTTTGTGAAAATGCATCGGTTGAACAAAAAAAGAATGTTGTAAAAAAAATAAGCACTTTAGAAGGTCCAAAGAAAAAGGAACTCTTAAGGAATTTAGGAGATGAGTATACAATTAGTTGTGCAATAGATGAATATATAAGTGGTGCAAATGTTGAATCTAATTTAGACCGTTCTTTGTATGAAATAAAAATACATGATGATAAACTTTTTGAAAAATTTATCAGTTTGTGTGAGTATTCAATCAAAATGTCAAATGAAAGACGCAGGATCCTCGGTAACTGGGCTCTTTATGTGATTAAAGAAAATGTTACTGTGATGCGATATAAGGTACTAAAAAAGAGACTCGGACGAATTATTGAGCTGCGAAAGGAATGTGGAGACCATTGGGAAGGCTTGCAAGATATTTTAGATGAAATTGAACAAAAATTGTTTGATAATCCGTTAGATGAAAATTTTATTCAAAGTATAAAACGTTGGATTCGCTCAATTCCTAGCCTGTACATCAAAAGAGTTTATGCTTTCTGCATGATTCTTTCTATTGTTGCTTTAATTATCTGTATTCCCGTAATTGGGTGGGATGTAGTAGAACCTATAGTGTGGGTGGTGGGATCCATTGAATTGATTATATCGTTGGTTTTGTGCTTTAAAGATGGAAAATTAAAAAGTCCGTTCCAAAGAATTGAAGAGTATTTTGGTTGAAATGATGATGAAAGTGAGAACGGGTAGCGAGCAACGTAGTGCGAGCGAGGGGACAACTGTACAAGGCGAGAGTCGCAGCAAACGAAGTTTGATATGACCGAGCCGCACTGTTGGGACGATAGTCCAAAACCTGCCTCTCCAAAATAAAACTTTGAAATGTCAAATTATGTCTTGGCAAGAATGTATGTTTAATCGTGAACGCTGATAAAGGGATATGACAAATGACTGAGCCAAAAGTAAAACACCTGAAAGTTGCGACTAAAAGCGAAAGCAAGTTCTTGGACGAAATAGCTCAACTTGTCCAGAACGCCAGGAATGCGGCCAACAGCGCCGTCAGTTCAATCATTGTAGTCACAAACTGGAATATTGGGCGAAGAATTGTCGAACAAGAACAGAAGGGGAAGAATAGGGCTGCATACGGGGATCAGCTTGTTTAACGATTTTGAGATTGTGAACACATGTGTGCGCAATCTTAATTGGTCCCTTTTCAAGCGTCTGATGTCGGTATAAGCGGCGGTATAAATGAGCAGAAGGTAATTGGGCTGATTGTCGAGAATTCCCATATATCCGCAGTAGAAGTGTCAAAAAAAACTTAAAGGGCGAAAAAATGATGTCTGATATTTTTATTATAGGAGCCGGTTGCAGTGTCCCGTATGGATTCCCTACGGGCGCTATGCTGATGCAGAATTTGAAAAATTTTGACTATGGAGATAATAACGTAGACAGTCCATCGTTCCGCCCTCCTTCGTACCTATTTGATCTATACCAAGAATTTTTGGGAAATTACCAAAAATATTCCAGATTAAGAGATATTGGCAAACGGGGACTTGTTTTAGATATTGAAACTAGGGCTTCTAACAAGATTAGTAAAACTATAGCCCCCTTTGCCCAAAGTATTCGCCATTCAATGATGGTTTCGACGGATGAGTTTCTAAAGAACCGCCTCAGTCAGGAAAAATCAGAAGAGGCTGACTTTGGTAAGCGATTGATCGCCCGTGAAATTCTTATGGCGGAAAAAGAGTCGGAAAACTCTTATGTAAGAGGTGGTGAAGGTAAAAAGAAGGAACAATGGCTTGGCAACATTGACTGGATTCAACATTTGCTTTCTCGGATAGACCAGCAAGATAATTGGAAAGAAATCCTGAAACAAACGGTGTTTCTTACCTTTAATTATGACCGAGTTCTGGAATATTGCATCTTCTTGTATCTGACATCGGACAAGCAATATGCTGATGCTGACGCTCATGCTTTCATAAAAGAAATGCAAATATTTCATGTCAATGGCTTTATCGGCTCTCTTGAGGAAATTCCCTTTGGTGCTGTAGAAAATGGCAAGTATCAAGAAATTGCCAAGAGGATGGAAACCGTTTGGGAAAAGCGCCGGAATCGCGATGAATTCGAAAAAGAAAAGTATCAAGGATTCCTGAAAAATGCGGAGCGAGTATATTTCATGGGATTCTCTTACATTCCGGATAATCTGGAATCTATAGGAATTGATCGTGGTGCTGAGATTATTCGAAACGCAAAAGTCTATGCAACGGCCATGGGCTTATCTTCACAAAAACGTCAAGAGATTTCGTTGTATTTGGATCTCATGGACTTCGAAAAATTAAACGAACCCGAGCCAATGCCCGAGATAGAAGTTCAACACCAACCGTTTAAGAATAGTATTATGCGTCAACAGGAATATAAACAGAAAGAAAAACTGGCGAAAGGTCAAATAAGAAGCAGACGAATTCGCTACGAAAACCGAATCCTCAAGGACGCAAGTGCGGTTGACCTGATACTTGATTATTATACGCTTCCGTGATAAAGTGCAAATCAAAAGTAAAACCAGATGTAAAATTTTCTTGCCCCTCTTGCCAGTTTTTCAAATATTAGGTACATTACATCCCAGCGCGTCATTCCCTAGAAAGGAATGATGCGCTTTTGCTTTATCTGGCTTTGCCGTAATGCGAGGGCGTTCCTAGTAGAAACAATAAACGCAGGAGGCCCTATGGCTAAAAAAGAAATTGTCACTTATTCTCAGCAGACGTTCGAGAATATCAAGCACACCGACGAAAATGGAACTGAATTCTGGTATGCAAGGGAGCTGCAAACGGCTCTTGAATATGCCCAGTGGCGCCGTTTTCAAGAATCGATTGTCCGTGCAAAAACCGCCTGTGAGGCCAGCGGGTTGGATGTTGAGGACCATTTTGCCGACGTCGGCAAAATGGTTGATCTTGGTTCTGGTTCACAGCGTGAAATCGCCGATGTCAAGCTTTCCCGTTACGCTTGTTACTTGATTGTGATGAACGGAGACCCCCGCAAAGAAGTGATTGCCCTGGGTCAAACATATTTTGCTGTTAAAACCCGGCAGAAGGAAATTTCGGACTCTGCGGCACAGCTTTCGGAAGACGAAAAACGCCTGGCTATTCGTGACGAAGTGACCATTCGCAACAAATTCCTTGCCAGTTCTGCAAAGGCGGCCGGTGTTGAAACTCCCGTAGATTACGCCGTGTTCCAGAATCGTGGTTACCAGGGACTTTACAACGGGTTGGGAATGAAGGATATTCACAAGCGCAAGGGACTCAAGAAAAACGAACAGATCCTGGACCACATGGGTGCTACCGAACTTGCAGCGAACTTGTTCCGCATCACTCAGACAGATGACAAACTCCGTCGTGAAAACATCAAGGGGAAGGAGAAGGCAAACGAAACGCATTATGCCGTAGGTAAAAAAGTCCGCCAGACGATTGCTGAACTTGGCGGAACAATGCCCGAAAATCTCCCCACTCCCAAAATCAGTGCCAAAAAGTTGAAACAGGAGCGCAAGAAAGCCGTTGCGAAGAAATGAAAAACGCAGGAGCCGCTATGTCAAAATCAGAGGATCTTATAAAGAATTTGATTGTCCTTCCACACGAATATGAGTGGCTGGACTTTAAGGAAAACTGGTTTTCAAAGGACGAAATTGGCGAGTACATTTCGGCAATTTCAAATGGGGCTGCTCTTTGTGGCCGAGAATTTGGCTACATCGTGTGGGGAGTGAACGACTCATCGCACGAAATCATCGGCACGACCGTAAACTTTGACAAAGATGTTGAACATGAACCCTATAAGCATTATCTTGCCCGAAATCTAAAACCGAGCGTTGCGTTTGAAGTTGAGGAAGTTTTTATCGACGATAAACGTCTTGTCCTGTTGTCAGTCCCTGCGGCGAAATCTGTCCCGACAAAGTTCTTGTTACAGGCGTTTATTCGGATTGGTTCCAGCAAAGAGAAATTGTCGAAGTTCCCTGAATGGGAGATTCGTCTTTTAAACACGTTGTCTAACGGCATTCCGACGATTGTCAGTATGGCAGCTCCTGATTATGCGCAGGAACTGACTTTTGAAAAACTGTTCATGTATTACGGTGCGAAGGGGGTTGCTCTCCGCAAGGAAACTTTTAAGAAGTCCCTCAAGCTTTTAACTGCCGATGGGCGCTACAACATCATGGCGTTGCTGCTTTCGGATGCGAATGACATCCCGATTCGGGTGTCTGTTTTTAGCGGTAAGAGCAAGGCCGATACGCTTTTCTCGGTCAAGGAATATGGAAATTCCTGCATTCTTTACGCGATGGACAAAATTCTGGAATATGGTGATGCCATCAACATTATTCAGGCGGATGAACGTGGGCGAATTTCCGAGCGGAAGGATGTACCCCTTTTCGATTACGAGGCTTTCCACGAAGCGGTCTTGAACGCATTCGTTCATAACAAGTGGCTGGGATTGAATGCCCCTATGATAAGCGTCTTTACGGATCGTATCGAGATTCTTTCGCATGGAGGACTTGGGAATGAACAAGATATGGATGGATTTTTCAACGGGGTGAGCATCCCCGTCAATGAAGTTCTTGCCTCGATTTTCTTGCAGTTGCGGTTGAGTGAACGGTCGGGGCGTGGCGTGCCGAAGATTGTTGGGGCGTATGGGCGTGAATCTATTCGTATCGAGAAGAATTTCATCGTGGTGACGATTCCATTCAACAGGATTAACGTGACCCCGTTTGAACTGAACGAGGGTGTTGGTTCTGATGTTCCCAATGGTTCGGTGAAAAGTTCGGTGAAAGGTTCGGTGAAAAGTTCGGTGAAAATTATTGAAATGATGAAAGAAAATCCAGAAATTACAATACCAATGATTGCAGAAATGTTGCATAAAACAACAAGAGCTATAGAAAAAAGTATCGCGAAATTGCAGTCTAATGGTTTTGTTAAGCGCGTGGGTCCTGATAAGGGAGGCCATTGGGAGGTACTTTCGAAAAAGCGATAAAGAAGCAGAAGTTTCCACAGCTTGCGGAAGTTTTGCTTTATATGGTTTTGTCGAAACAGACCATTTTGTTGACGTCAACAAAATGGTTATGTAGGTGAAAATCAAGATTTTACATACAATTAGTAAAAAAAAAGGCTTAACCCTGCGTTTTATTCGGATTTTACCATTTTTTAACATTGCGTATTGTAAAAAGGGCGGGATGCCTAAAGCCGTTGCGCAGTTTATACAACATGACAGAAATTTTTCTGCTGCCGATGTTGAGAAAAGAAAAATCCTTGAGACCTACAGAAACGACATTGCAAAAATAGGTCGCGAATACCGTTCAAAGGTACAGTCCATTTTCGACCAGATTCCGTCGTTCCTTTCGCAACATGAAAAACGGGTCCGTCTAAGGGGTGTTGAAGGTAGCGTGGGCGAATCTTATGAAGACACATTCTTTTGGCTCGCGGATTCGATGATTGCCAACGAGTGCTTCAATACGACAGACCCAAACATAGGACTTTCGTTAAACGAGAAAAGGGCATATATCAAGTGCTATATGGGCGATACGGGACTTTTAATTAGCCATACGTTTGATGAAAATCAGCTTGCCGATGAAGATCTTTATCTAAAAATTCTACAGGGAAAACTTTCTTTAAATGAGGGGATGTTTTTCGAGAATGTTGTGGCTCAAATGCTGTCGTGCAATGGACATAAACTTTATTATTACAATCATTACAACGCAGAAAAGAAGCGCAATGACATTGAAATCGATTTTTTGATAGGAACAGGAAACAAACTTCGCCGAAAGATAATTCCCATCGAAGTCAAGTCCAGCCGGAATTATACGACAACTTCTTTAGAGAAGTTTATCGAAAAATTCTCAGGGCGAATTGACCACGGTGTCGTCGTACATCCGGGAAACCTGAAAATACAGAACGGAATCACCTATATTCCTGCCTATATGGCTATGTACTTGTAGTTGATGTCGCTCCTGAAATTCTTTGAATTAGGACAAAGTATCTGATAAAGATAGGATATGTAATGTTGACGGGAGAGTGGGTGCGCCGGGCGTGGCACGAAGTATCTGAAGAGGTGACAGCGTCTCGTGGATTTTATGGAGAAGGTAGAAACTATATGAAATTTTTAGCAGTATTTATTTTGAAACGTTTTCGACAAAAAGAATTAGACGATAAAGCCTTGTATTTGCTTCGGACGATTCCATTGAACGATGCTCAATTTGTGCGAAATAGGTTGAATCAGTTGTGTAGTATGTTAAAGGAATGGCGTCTAACTCTTCGTTGTTGGAAATAGGCTTTATCATGTAGCGGTCGTTAATGGTGCCGTTCTTATCGCGGTATGGGAAGAATTTGGCTTTAATGTCATGCGGCTTTTTTGAAATATGAATTGTTTCGTACTTTTGATAATCTTGGCTGTCATCTGTTTTCTTGTAGATGTTGTATTCAAAATACAAACTGTCATTTCTGATGCCAATGGCGTTGTGAATGCCGTCATAATGTGCTGCATCGTCAACGGCAAGGAAAATACATGCTTCGGGGGCTGAAGTTGCATTTTGAGAAATGCTGGGTAGTGCATGATAGCCTATTGCTGGTGCACAGCCACATATTGACAAGGTGATAATGGCTAAGATGGTAACTGCCCAATAGCGAGTTCTTCTCATGTTTTTCTCCAGAGACGGTGTGTTGAGGAACTTGGATAACTCTAAACATACATTATTCCGTTTGTTGGCAGAATTCTTACAATACGTTTTTTCTACATTATCCCCCGTACAAGTATAAGGATTCGCTTATGAATATTCTCGTCGTTGGTAGCGGTGGTCGCGAACATGCCATCGCTCTTGCAGTCAAGAAGTCGCCGCTGTGCGATACCCTCGTGTGCGCTCCGGGCAACCCGGGCATGGCAAACCTCGGCAAGTGCGTGCCGGTGGATGTGGCCGACCCGAAGGCCATTGCCGACCTCGCCGTTGCCGAAAAGATTGACCTCGCGGTCATCGGCCCCGAAATTCCGCTGGTCGCTG
>JAEEGJ010014554.1_pt1 | contig 18627 bp, 9 predicted proteins | sample 8958761 | NCBI WGS metagenome assembly JAEEGJ01 (sample SAMN16246546, study PRJNA631951) | gut metagenome | biome: gut microbiome; feature: rumen; material: RS-attached | host: Bos | place: Iran: Karaj | collected 2018-10
TTCACGGGGAAGCTGTCGATGTTTTCGTTCCACGACGGAATCTTCTTCTTGTCGAACAGGAAGTCGTTCCAGCCGTTGTCCGGCTCGTTGTCCGGGTCGAACGCGCCGATCGTGACGGTAAGGGTATCCTTCTTCACTTTCAGCAGGTAGTTCAAGCCGTCGATGACCGTCAGGCCGCCGACAGAGAGCGTGCCGAGCGCGGCGCCGCCGGTATTCGTCACGGTGATGGCGTTTCTGAAATCCGCCGCGCCGTCGGCAAGCATGTACGTGCCTTCCGCCTGGTCATTGCCGACTGTGATCGTGTAACGCGGCGATCCGCCGACAAGGGAAATATCGTTCAGGAACGGTTCGTTTCCGGGCTCCGCCTGCGTCAGGTCGAATTTCAGGGTCGCGCCGTCCGCGCAATCGACAGTCGCCTCCTTTTCCAGCCGGATCCGTCCGGTCAGCACGCCGCCGGATTGCACGTTGAGCGATCCGTCCCCATCCACGGAAATGCCGGAAACGGTCCCTCCCTGCAAGACCTCCGCAGTCCCGTCTTCGAGCACATGGGTATCTTCCGCCGTGCCCGAGATTCTGAGCTGTCCGTATTCATAAACGACGGCGTTCCGGATCAGTCCGCCCTTTGCGATTTCCGCGATCCCGGCGACAGACGTGACCTTGCCAGTGGAGGACATCTCTGTGACCTTGCCCTGGATCAGGGTCCCTTCGGCGGTCCCGCCGTTCTGCACCTGGAGCTTCGCGCCGTTCATGACATAGTCGTCGGCGGAAACGCTTCCCGCACCGACCGTTTTGGTCCCCTGTACGACGTTCGTTCCGTCCTTCAGCACCATGATGGAGCGTTCTTCGATGTTATTCAGGGCGTACAGCTCCTGGATCTCGTTGTCGGGATCGATGCTGATGCTGACTATATGCAGACCTGCGCCGAGCTCCACCGGCAGCGAAATATTGCGCTGTTTCGTTTCCTCGCCGGCAGCCAGAGACTTCAATTTGAGCGATTCCGCCGGTTCCCCGTCGGAATAGATCCGGACTTCGAACCCGCCGCTGGAGGAATACCCCTGATTCGTCACGCCGAAACTCACATAAAGCGGACTGCCCAGGAAACAATAGTCGTCGGAAACGAGCTTGTCCTCCGCCGTGGCAAGGATGAGCTTCTCGTATGTTTTTTTCCCTTCTTCCTCCTCATCCCAGCCTCCCGAGGATGAGGATATCGCGGACGTGACGGCGAGATCGATGTCGGCATCCATCGTCATGAACCCGACAGTCATGATGGCTTCCAGCCTACGGTCTTCATCGGCGTAATGGTAGGCGCCGTCCCAGACCATCCGGCCCGTATTGTAGCAGTCGTCGAAAATGATCTCCCTCGTTTCGGCATTGTATCCGTATCCGGTCATGATGTGATCGTCGATGAGGACCAGGACCGGACGTCCGGCGTCGATTTCCTCCATGTAGTCATCGAACGTGAAATCGCCGCCATCGACATCGACCTGCTGCGTTCCGGTGACTTTCCTGTCCAGAGTATAGCCTCTGCCCTCGACATACAGGTACAACCCGTAAAGCATGTCGGTGTATTTGTCATCGATCGTCCGCTGGATCTGTGTCGCCTCGTCCATGATCGTTTCCGTATCATCCTGATACAGGAGCTGTTCCAGCATTATGCATTCGTATGCGGTGCTCAGGTTGTCGTTGCTCCGCCAGAACTGGCCGGTGCCGAGATAATCCGCGATGCAATTCCATTCGTCGGTCCGGATCTCCGTCCCTTCGCCGTCGTCCACGAACGAATAGGGCAGCTCCTCCTCGGGGGTGGTCTCCGTGGCGTTCCAGGAAAGGATGGCCTCAAGGGGATCTTTGGAGTAGAACCTTTCCACATAGTCGCGGGTCGCCGTGGCGCGGCCGAGCACGGAATCGAAATCGCTCATTTCGTATTTGACCGTGCCTGTTCCGCGCGATTTGATGTCCACGTCGCCCTCGATCAGGTAGGAAAGGTTCTTGCCGCGGTAGCCGTACAGGTCGTAATATCCGAGGAGCATGGCGACCGAAGTGGGGCAGCATCCGTACATGTATCTCGCCTGCGGCATGGTGTTCGCGAGTCGGACGTCACCGTCAGGATCCACAATCGTGGGCGCCTGGACCGTGACGGTCAGGATGTCGTCCGTCAGCCCCAGCGTGTAAGTGTCCGAGCCGATGTAAACCGTTTCCCCGATCCTGAGCGTGCCGAGGTCGGACCCGTCGGTATCCTTTACGGTGATGGTCTTGCTGAAGCCCGCCGCGCCGCCTGCGAGGTGATATTCGCCCGACACCTGCGACGTCGAAACCGTGAGGCTGTAATCCGGCATCCCCTGGATGCGCGACAAATCGTTGATTTGCGCCGCATTTCCGGATGCTGCGGCCGAGATGTCGAAGTCGAGGATGCTCCCGGCATAGGCCGACACCACCGCGTCTTCGGCAATGGTCAGCGTCCCCGTGTGCATGCCGCCTGCAGCGATCCCCAGATAACCGCCGGCGTTGACCGTAGTCGCACCCGCCGTGCCGCCTTTGCCGACGTAAAGCCAGCCGCCGTTGTTCACTGCGGTCAGATTTGCCGTCCCGCCTTCATAAATATACAACTCGGCGCACTCCCAGCGGTCGGTCCCGGTCAATACGGTCCCGTCCGCCGTGCCGCCGCTGTAGACGTACAGTTCGCCGGAGGTGAATACAGTCGTGGATTTCGCGGTCGTCCCTGCATGTACCGTGGCGGAACCGGCCGACAGCGTCAGGCCGCTGAACTCGTTGTTTGCGAACGTCACATTGGCGCCATCGGCGACATCGACATATCCGCCATTTTCCCTGATCGCGGTCGCCACACCGCCGGTAGAAACGACAAGATTGGCGCAACTGTTCACGGTGATCCCGTTCGCTGCGCCTTTTTCATCGATGCGCATCCAGCCGAAGCTATTCACGACGGTCGCACTCGCCGAGCCGCCGCCATGGATGTACAATTCGCCACAGTTCAATTCGTCGGCGCCGTTTACGGTGGTCTCGTTCACCGTGCCGGAAACGTGCAGGTCTCCGCCTTCGTTCACGATGGCTGCGTTCATTGTGCCGCCCTTGTCGACATATGCGCTGCCGTCGCTGTTCACGCTGGTCGAATTCGCCGTGCCGCCGTTGAAGACATACATACTGCCGAAATCATTCACGATGGTCGCGTCAGCCGTGCCGCCGGAAGAAACATACAGGTTGCCGCCGCTGTTCACGCTGGTCGAATTCGCCGTGCCGCCGGCGTAGACGTACAGCTTGCCGAAATCATCCACGGTGGTGGCGTTCGCTGTTGTCCCCGAGTGCAAAGTGGCGGAGTCGTTCAGCAACTGCAGATCCTTGAAACTGTTGGCTGTGAAAACCGCGTTTGCGCCTTCGGCGACATTGACGTATCCGCCTTCTTCCCGGATCGAAACCGCCGCGCCGCCTTTCCGAATATCCAAAACGCCGCCGTCCTTTACTGTAACCTCGGCAACCGTAGCGCCCTCGTCGACATACACGCTGCCGCCGCTGCTCACAGCAGTGGAATTCGCCACGCCGCCGTTGAAAACGTGCATGCTGCCGCAGTCGTTCACGGTGGTCGAATTCGCCGTGCCGCCCTTGTCGACACGCATGCTGCCGCCGCTGTTTATGGTGGTCGAATTCGCCACGCCGCCGTCGTGGACGTTCATTTCTCCGAGTCCCCAGTAACCGGACCCGTTCAGGACAGTCTTGTTCGCGACACCGGCGACGGACATGTTGCCGGATTCATTCACGGTGGTCGAATTCGCCACGCCGCCGGCCTCGACGAACATGCCGCCGGCTTCATTCACGGCAGTCGAATTCGCCGTGCCGCCGTTGAAGACGTACATGTTATCGCCGGCAAGAGAAATGCCGTTTGATGTCTGCCCTGAAGAGACTTCGTAATCCATAAACACCCCGTGCTTGTCCACTGAATCGGACTGGTTGACAACTAGAAACCGTTATAGCAATACTATAACACGCGTTTTCCCGAAATACAAGCGCAACCCCAAGCGGAAAAAAACATATATGACAATTTTTCAAAAAGGACAGTTGAAAAAAGAGAAAATGCGTATTACATTATCCTCAAATCTTATTCGGACCGAGTTTTTATTTATCTGAGGGAACTGTTCATGAGCCAGCCTGCCGATCTCCCCGAAACCTATGACTACAGCGATACCGATACCATAGCCCCCATGATCCTCACGGTCGGAGCGAAAGCGGGAAAGGAGGAAGAATCCGTTTCCCCGATCGCGAACCTGCTGAACCAGTACAGCGAGCATGACCCCGGTGTCTTCAGTATCGGCGGCACGTTCGGCATCGACGCCACGGCGTTCCAGGTTGAATTGAACAGCGTCTACGTTTCGGTCGTGGATGTCAAGAGCGACGAGGGCGCTCTTACCGGAAAGCTTCTGGTAGTCCAGGGGATCGTGTACGTTCGGATCGGCTCAATCCTCACGGTCTCCGCCACGCTCCTCGGTGAGTACGATCCCGACACTCTGACCGATCCCCTGGAAATCTTCAACCAGAAGCCGGAAACGGAAGAGGAAAGAAAGGAGGCGATGCGCACCCGCAACAAGTTCTACGACCTTTCCGGCAACATCATCCAGCGCAAGGATTTCATCGGGGAAGCAGGTGCGAACAACGGCCTGTATTTCATGTACAACAGGTCCGGCATCCAGCAGGAAAAGGAGTATGTCTTCACCGCGACCGGTCTGCTGGACCTCGACTGGCTGAAGAAGATCGGCGTGAACTGCGGCCTGAAGGTCGGCGCGATCGGCGCGTACAATGCGTTCAAGTCCGAGTGGGAAGTCGGGCTCGGAGTCAAGTTCACGGTTCCATCCGGCACGGAATGGCTTGTGGTCGGACGCGTGGGGTTCAAGAGCGGCAGACTCAACAACATCGCCCTCGAAGTCAAGGGCGAGATCCCGATCGGCCCCGTGATCTTCACGCAGATCAAGATGGGTGTTTCGGGCCTGGCCGAATCGGTGCAGACCTACGCGCCCGGTCTGGGGGTGGCGTTCGGACCTCAGATCGACTTCAACGCCCTGTCGTCGAAATTCGCAAAAATGATCGGGCTGAAGAACGGCAAATTCCGCGTGGCCGAGGCCGCCGTGTTCGGAGAAATTTCCAGCAATTTCCAGAACATGAGCCTGTCTGTCGAGGGAACGTTCCTCGGTCTGCTGGAGGTCAAGGGCGGATGGAAATACGAAGACGGCAAAAATGAGATCAGTCTTTCTGTCGGGACCAGGAAATCCGAGACCTTCAATTTCCGTATCTCGGGTTCGGTCTGCTGGGGCGGAGGCGATTTAACCGTCAGAGGGTCGCTGGACGGATCCTTCAAGTGGGATTTCACCGCACTGAAGGTCAACTGGGTCGGCGTCAATGTCGGCGGCGGCGTCAGCGTTATCTACAACCAGGCCGGTTCGCGTAAGACGGTTTCCATCTCGGCCGGCGGCCGGGCGCAGGTCAAAGTCCTCTTCGTCAAGGTCGGCGTCAACGTCAGCAACAGCTGGTTCCTCGACCTGTCCAACCGCGGCCTCGCCCACACCTGCACCAACACCCGGCTGGAAGACGCGTCCTCCGGCGCGAAACGCTCGCTCCGGTCCGTCGTACCTGCGGACGATCCCCCGACGCCAATCACGGGCGAAAAGATCGGCAGTTACAGCTGGACTTCGACCGAACTGGCGGCGGAAGGCCGGACCTACGTCACCCTTGCCGTGCAGTATTCCCTCGCCGATCTGGAATGGGTGCTCACCGGCCCGGACGGCACCGTATACAGATCGGTCGATCTGGGCAAGCCGATCGCGGTGAAACAGGTCAGTTTCTCGCAGCTCGAGTTGAGGATCGACAATGCATTGCAGGGCGACTGGACGCTGGATGTCTACGGCAGCCTCAACCGGAACGGCGAGGTGGTAATGTATGCCGAGGCGGGCGATCCCGTCGAGACCGGCGTGCGTGTCGTGTCGGTGGACAAAAAATCCGTTACGGTGGAATATCAGGCGCACGCGACCGGCGACAGCTATCTGGCCGCGCTGTACATGGAGCGGGCCGATCAGCCCTCGGATGAATACGAGGGGATGATCCTCGGCTACCTGGAATCGACCGTAGGAGACGAATACCGCAAGGTCACCATCGACCTGCCGGAAGAGCTCCAGGGCGGAAAGTACAGATTCTATGTCATGGCCCAGAGCACGAACTGCGCGGAGGTTGCATATAGCGAAAAGACGGATGAAGTGGAAATCGCGATCCGGACCGCGGCGGTGAAGGTGACGGATTACCGTGTGGAGTTTCAGTCGGCGGACCTGCGGACGGCGAATGTCTTCTGCACCGTTTCCAATCCCGGCAGCGAGGCCGCCGACGACTTTACGGTGGAAATCCTGCTCGGCGACAGCGAGATCGGCACCGACGACGATCTGGTCCTGACCTCGACGACGATCAGTCTTGCCGCCGGAGAAAGCCGGAAACTTGAGCTGACGGCTGCCGTCCCGGAGGAGTACCTCGGCAAACGCGCGGTGATGTCCGTTCGATTGGACCAGGCGAACACGGTTGAAGAGGGCATCTTCGAACTTGACAACACCGCGATGAAGGTGATCGTCCCGACCGCATTGGATAATGAAAAGGGCAAAGTCATTGCCTGGGAAGCCGTCGAAGGTGCGAGCTGCTACGACTTTGAATACGCCGTGGAAGAGGACTGGGACGACAGCGCCGTGCTGCACGGATTCACGGAAAACATCATTTCTTTGGACCTTGCCGCAGGTCACTACACGTTCCGCGTCACTCCCTACGACGCGGAGGGCAAGGCGATCGTGCCCGGCATCCAGGAATGGGACAGCGCGATTCTCTTCTCCACCGTTTTCGAGCTGCCTCTCGCCCCCGGATCGGAATCCGTTTCCACCGACCCGTTCGAGCTGATGGACGGTTTCTACGGCTGGACGGATATCGAGTTCGGCGACTTCACCGGCACACTGGCCCTGTACCAGGTGGAGGGTACGCGCAGGGGACACGACGACCCGATCATGAGCGCCGAGATCGTCAACGGCGAGGTGAAGCCCGACACCATCACGGACGGCATCCTGCTGGACAACGGGCTTTATTACTTCACAGCCGCCGGATCAGGGGCGACGGAACTCTCACTTTCCGTTTACGGCGACCTCTTCCCCGATTTCGGACCGGAACGCGGCGTCGTTTCTCTGCCGGAGAGTGTGGACGAATGGGGTCGCTATTCGGAGACGCTGGAAAGCTGGGTCGGAGCGTTCGACGGGGAAGACATCTGGGAGTATCTGGTGGAGGACGCGGGCGAGCTGAGCCTTTCCGTGAACGCGCCCGAAACGCTCACCGGCCCCCTGGTCGTGGACCTCTTCGTCCAAAGCAGCGCAAACGGGCAGTATCAGCGGGCTGCGACCTTCTCGGTCGATGCTTCCGCCGCCTCGGGAACGCTTCTCGACAGGTTCGTCGTCACAAACAACTTCTACGTGCGGGTCGGAGCGCGCGACAACGGCAAGGGCAGCGACAATTCCGAATACTCCCTGAACCTGAACTATGCCACGTTCGACGATGACCCGCTCGACGACGGCGCATGGTTCCTCTCCGCCGGGAAGGATCCCGTTCAGGTCGACGGCTGGATCGGCTACCGGAAGGTCTCGGACACCTATCTGCTGTCCGTGGACGACGGTTGCGCGGGCCGGTACGAGTTCAGGCTCGACGGAGATGCCGGGGAAGCGACGCTGAACATCCGCTCCATCTCCGGCAATCTCATCAAGTCCGCTGCGCTGGACGAAAAAGGCGTCGCCGTCATCTCGGATTTCGATCTTTATTCCGGCGATTATCTGGTGGAGATCGACTCCGACAACGACGTCCGGGTCGGCAACAATACAACGTACACTCTGACCGTGAGCCAGAAGAAGGCGTTCGAGGTCATATCGGATACCAACTTTGCCGATGTGGACACGGCGGAACAGGGCGAAAAGCTGTTCTTCGCGCTTGATGTTCCGGAGTCCGGCATGTACGATGTGAGCGAACTGCGAGACGCAGGGCTGACAGTCTGGTTCCAGGAAGCGAACCCCAACGGCAGTCTGAGCGCCGCCAGGCTCCGCCCGGAATGGGTGAAACTTGAGTGGGACGTCCCCGGCTACATGACGGTCTGCAATTACGATTCCGCCTGGGGTGACGCCCGTATCGGTCTGGACGCCGAAAACAAAAAGTTCGTGCTGCTCGCCGCTCCCTCCGCCTGATGAGGATACGGTATTGGATCGATAAATGAAATGCCTCCAAATACCGTTTCACATCTTTTCAGGAAGACGACATCCCTGCGGTTCTCGTGGAATTCGAGCAGTTCCGTCTGGCAGTCCGCAACAGCAAGAAGAAAACGCTGGACCTGGAAGTCGAGAATGGCGAGGTCTTCATTGATGACGTCATGCTCGCTCCTGTGAACGGACACTTTCCCGTGCCAGAGAACATCCCGGATCAGGATGCCACGGTTACGGAACTGCCCACTGATACGCTGTCCGCTCTCTCGATGCTTGCCCTCAGAAGTTTTCCACGATTTTTCCACGATTTTTCCACGATTCGTGTCACGAAACACAAAAAATCACCATGTTTCACAGTGTGCGAAAAATGGTGATTTAAGCTCAAAAATGGTCGGGATGATGAGAGTTGAACTCACGACCTTTTGACCCCCAGTCAAACGTGGCCGTGTTCAAAAATGGCTAAAAACAGCGATTTTCCGTAAATTTTCCGTAAATTCGGCTTGAAAAGGGGCATGGGAGAACGTATAGTATCACGGAGAATCAAACCAATCTGAAACTGGAGAAGACGGGTATGGTCAAACAGAAAAAAGCTGGCGGAGCGTGGTATTATGAATTCATGATCCAGGGTAAACGCTACTTCGGGACGTGCGAAGGCTGCAAGAACCGGAGAGATGCGGAAGCATTTGAACGCACGATGCGAGAGAAAGCCTTGCAGGGGGCTGGGCTGAAAAGCGTGAAAGCCCTCTACGAAACGTTCCGGGAAGATTTGACCGGCGGAAAGCTCATTTCCCTTGCGGAGGCATACGATCTTGCAGAACAGAAGCCAAGGACCCGGATGCCGTCAGCGGGACATGCAGCCACGAAACGCGCGATCTGGAATGATTTCCTGGCGTTCATGCGCGGCGAGCATCCGGATGTAAAGAATCTGATCGACGTCATGGAAGCACACGCTCAGGAATATATCGCTCTTCTTCAGAAAAACGGACGATATGAAAAGACTGTCAGCTACAACCGTGGAACAGGCGAAAACTCCAGAACCGTCACGATGCAGAAATCAGAAGGCGCTTTGTCGGCACGGACTCTTCACCTCTACCAGATGGTCTGCGCCGAGGTGTTTACGCTGCTTGCCAAGGATGCGGGAATCCAGGACAATCCCTTCGCGAGCATTCGCCGGGCAAAGCCAGATGCGGAGACGCGCGAGGCATTCACGACCAAAGAGCTGAAACTCATCTATGACAATCTGGACGGCTTCACACGTCCGCTGTTCATGATGGCCGTATGGACAGGACTGCGTGAGGGCGACATCTGCACGCTCAAGTGGTCGGAGGTCGATCTTATCCATCGCTTGATTACGCGTAAGACCCGCAAGACCGGGACCACCGTTCAGATTCCCATTGCCGATCAGCTTTACACTATGCTCATGGCCACGGAGCGGACGGAATCCGAATACGTGTTTCCGAAACACGCCGAAATGTATCTGGCGAACTCGGACGGTGTTTCCTACCGGGTGAAAAAGTTCCTCGAAGGGCTTGGGATTCAGACAACCCGCGTGCCGGAAGGCCGGACACGGGCTATCAGCGTGAAGGACCTGCACTCCTGTCGCCACACTTTCTGCTATTACGCAGGAATGGCGGGAATCCCTCTGGCGGTCGTCCAGTCCATCGTCGGCCACATGAGCCCGGAGATGACGAAACACTATTCCGCACACGCCTCTATCGAAGACAAGCGGCGTGGCATGGAGCGTCTTTCGTTCTTTGCGGATGAATCGCTCCCTGCGGTGGTCGAAGAACCGGAACGGACTGAGCTTCGAGGCATGATTGACACACTGCCGATTGAAATAATCCGGCAGATGCTGGAGTTTGGCAGGAAGGGTAGGAAGAAGTAATCTTCACGGATATTCTCGGTACTGTGATTAGCCACGCGATTACCCACGCGATTACCCTCATTTTGATGGTTCGACAGCACGTGAGGGGGAATGCCGTGCTCCTGAGTCGAGCCGCTTCATGTGATTCGATTCATTCGGCATCATCCGGCATCTTTTTTTAGCGTTCAGCCCTTGCATTCCGGCCAAACAACGATATATTTACTTTAGTATAATGTGTTCAGGCTCCGGCTGAGGTGGATTTGAAGGAGAATGCACCTTGGACTTTTCTCTCCGGCTTCGAGACGCAGACACTTGGAGTACCCCCATGCAGATGTTCGACAACGTAACGCAGTTTGTGAAGGACGACCTGAAGAACGAGCTCGCTTCAGGCAGCCGGGTTTCGATTGCATCCGCATTTTTCTCCATCTACGCTTACCAGGAACTAAAAAACGAGCTGGAATCCATTGATTCGCTCCGCTTCATCTTTACCTCGCCAACATTCACAACGGAACACGCGCCCAAGGAAAAGCGCGAGTTCTACATCCCCCGGTTAAGCAGAGAAACATCCCTGTGCGGCTCGGACTTCGAACTAAAGCTGAGAAACAAGCTCACCCAGAAGGCCATTGCCAGAGAATGCGTCGAGTGGATCAAGCAGAAAGTCCAGTTCAAATCCAACAGCGCAGAGACCTTCATTCAGGGGATGCTGAATGTGGAGCGGAACGGCAGCCATGCGTGCTATTATCCCTTCACGGAGTTCACGACTATCGGGCTCGGCTGTGAACGCGGCAACAACGCTTTCAACTTCGTGCAAAAGCTGGATTCTCCCCAAAGCCAACAGCTCCTGAGCATGTTCAATTCGCTTTGGAACGACGAATCGAAGATGCAGGACGTTACCGCCGTCGTGATTGACAACCTCACAACCGCCTATCGCGAGAATCCGCCCGAACTCATTTACTACATCACGCTCTACAACATCTTCCACGAGTTCCTGAACGACATCTCCGAAGACGTGCTTCCTAACGAAGGTGTCGGCTTCCGGAACAGCAAAATCTGGAATAAGCTTTACGATTTCCAGAAAGACGCCGTGCTTGCCATCATCAACAAGCTCGAAACATACAACGGCTGCATCCTTGCGGACAGCGTCGGCCTCGGCAAGACCTTCTCCGCGCTTGGCGTTATCAAGTATTACCAGGAACGGAACAAGAATATCCTCGTCCTTTGCCCGAAGAAGCTCTCCGATAACTGGAACACGTACAAGGACAACTATCTGAACAATCCCATCGCCGAAGACCGGCTGCGCTACGACGTACTTTATCACAGCGATCTTTCCCGCCGCAAGGGGCATTCGAATGGCCTGGACCTCTCACGTCTGCGCTGGGACACTTACGACCTTGTGGTCATCGACGAATCCCACAACTTCCGCAACGGTGAAGGCACGCACGTCAACACCCGCAGCGAAAACCGTTACAAGCGTCTCATGGAGGACGTCATCAAGTCCGGCGTGAAGACGAAGGTGCTGATGCTCTCTGCCACACCGGTGAACAACCGTTTCTCCGACTTGCGGAACCAGCTGGAACTGGCCTACGAGGGCAAGCCGCAGATGCTCGAATCCAACATGGAGCTCGGTCATTCCATCGAGCAGATTTTCCGTTCAGCCCAGAAGGTCTTCAACGAATGGAGCGAGCTTCCCACGGAAGAACGCACGGCGGACCGGCTGCTTTCCGAGCTCGATTTCGATTTCTTTGAACTGCTCGACGCCGTGACGATTGCCCGTTCGCGTAAGCACATCGAAAAATACTACGATCCCGCCCAGATCGGCAAGTTCCCCGTGCGTCTGCCGCCTCTGAGCTACCGTCCATCGCTGACTTCGCTCCCGAACGCGATCAACTACAACGAAATCTTCGAACAGCTCGAATCCCTGAACCTGTTGATCTACATGCCATCCCTCTTTATCTTCGACAGCGCGAAGCCGAAATACGGGATGTGCCCGGAGGAAGACGGCGGCACCGGCAGTATGCAGATCGGCCGAGAACTCGGAATCCGCCGCTTGATGAGCATCGGTCTGCTGAAACGTCTGGAGAGTTCCGTTTACGCATTCGACCTGACGTTGAAGCGCATCAAAGCCCTGATCGAAAAGACTGTCGCCGCAATCAACCGCTACGAGAAAGTCGGCGACATGGATCTGTTCGAGTTCACGGATGCCGTGAATTCTGCTCGGGACAACGATGACGAGGAAATCGCCGACGACATCTTCTCTGTCGGGCGCAAGGTGAAAATCGCCCTTGCCGACATGCGCTGGGCCGACTGGCGGGATTATCTGCAAAAGGACATCGAAACGCTTCATCTGCTGATTTCCATGGTCGCGGACATCACGCCGGAATACGATTCCAAGCTCCAAAGCCTGAAAACACTCATCACCGGCAAGATCAGCAATCCGATCAATCCCGGCAACAAGAAGATCCTGATCTTCACCGCGTTCGCGGACACAGCCTCCTACCTCTACCAGAACATCGCCCCGTTCGTGAAGGAAACGCTCGGCCTGAACACCGCCATGATCTCCGGCACGGAGGACGGACGCTCCACCATTCCGAAGCTCAAAATGGATTTCAACACCGTCCTGACGCTCTTCTCCCCGATTTCCAAGGAAAAGGAGCTCCTTCTTCCGCACAGCAAGGACGAGATCGACATTCTGATTGCCACGGACTGCATCTCCGAAGGCCAGAACCTCCAGGACTGCGATTATCTGGTCAACTACGACATCCACTGGAACCCCGTCCGCATCATCCAGCGTTTCGGACGTATCGACCGTATCGGCAGCAGGAACGCCTGCATCCAGCTCGTGAACTGCTGGCCGGACATGACGCTCGACGACTACATCAACCTCAAAGAACGCGTCGAGAACCGGATGAAGCTCTCCAACATCACGGCCACTGGCGATGACGATCCCATCAACGATGACGACAAGGGCGATCTGGAATACCGCCGTCAGCAGCTCGAACGGCTCCAGAGCGAAGTTGTCGATCTGGAGGAGATGAAGACCGGCATTAACATCATGGACCTCGGCCTGAACGAATTCCGGCTTGACCTGCTGGATTACGTCAAGCGCAACCCGGACTGCGACAAGCTCCCGCACGGCCTTCATGCCGTTGTGCCCGCGTCGGAGGACTGTCCGCCCGGCATCGTCTTCATCCTGCGAAACGTCAGCTCCGGCGTGAACATCGACAAGCAGAATCTCCTGCATCCGTTCTACATGACATACATCCAGGAGAACCGCGACGTCTTCTGCCACTACCTTGCGCCGAAGAAACTGCTCGACACCATCCGGCTGCTTTGCAAGGGCCGTTCCGAGCCGTTGCAGGACCTTTGCCGGGAGTTCAACAGAGAGACGCAGGACGGCCTTCAGATGGACAAATACTCCGCACTGCTCGGCGATGCCATCGAATCCATCATCGCCAAGAAGGAACAGAGCGACATCGACAGCCTCTTCACGGCTGGCGGCACCTCCGCGCTGGAAAACGAGGTCGCCGGACTGAACGACTTCGAGCTGATCTGTTTCCTCGTCGTGAAAGGAGAAAAAGCGAAATGAATTTGAGGGATTATTCATCGCAATTACAGCAGCTACTTTCGGAGGTTACTTCTTTCGATGTCAATGCGGGTTCAGTAATTGATTTTATGGAACTAAGAAATAGGTATAGCGAACTTTCCTTACAGTTTATGAAAGAATTCAGCCGGATGTCTCAGTCGATGGAACAGTCAAGCACCCCGCTGATTGTATCAGGAAAAGTGCCCCCTGATGCTGTGAGATCACTTAAACTTACAATTGAGAACACGAAGAGAGAAATAGACTTTCTTACTCACGGAGAAAATGAAAGTGGTAATCGTTTCCGTTGTTTTAAAATCGGGCATAGATGTCCGCACGAAATTGATTCTCAAAAATACCTTTTCTTTGTTGGAATGCCCTTTAGCGACAGGTATATTGAAAGCTATCAGCGCGGCATAAAAGCAATGTTGGAACAGCACGGAATTGATACTGCAAACAGAGTATTTAAAGCGGATGAACAGTATTCGAATGGTGATATTCTCTGTAAGATTTGCAAAGCGATTCAAGAATCGCAAAATATAATCATCAACATTTCCGAGCAAAATCCTAATGTGATGTTTGAACTTGGATTGGCATATGGGCTCAACAAAAACGTATTCCTAATCAAGGATGAAGAGTCATCTGTAATATCTGATCTCAGGGGCTTGGAATATACAAGTTATTCGAATGCTGGCAATCTGGCCAGCAAGCTTCAAGACCGCTTCCATGAATTGGGGATTATCTGATGCTGGACTTCCCGGAAAAGACGCTCTTCAATCGCACGGTTCCGAAGACGAAGTTCTACGAGAACCTGCCGATTCATGCCGCGACCAAGAGGGTCTTCGTGCAGGAGATCGAAAAGATCGTCTGGCGAAACAAGCTCTCTCCGGCCACGCTGAACGTCCAGCCGGGGAAACGGATTCAGGAAATCGAGGTCCTGGAACTCGTTCTGAAGACGCAGAGCCTGAACGAATCCGCGTTGAAGGTCATCGACAAGGGTATCCCGTACCACATCCTTTTCCTGCTGCATTTCGAGGACCTTTACATGGCCTGCATGGGCTTCAAGGACCTCGCGGACAAAAGCATCTCCCAGTATTTCAAAACCGACTGGATGCCGCTGGCCGAACTGCCGCTCCAGACCACCGGCCTGTCGCTGGATGATGTTTACGACAACTACGTCCGGCAGCTCAATACACGTCTGGCTTCGCCGGAATCGGAATCCAAGCCGATCAAAGAAGCAGTCCGAGATGATGCCGAACGCCAGAAAACCGAACGCAAAATCGCTGCTTTGGAGAAACAGATGCGAATGGAAAAACAACCTCGCCGCAAATTCGAGCTTGCACAGACTATACAGAAGCTGAAATATGACCTGCACGGACAAGATGAAATAGAACAATAGGAGATGACATAAAATCATGGGTATTAAATCGCTGGAACTGGATCCCACTCGGGAAAATGTCTACAAGACCTTAGTGGCGGATGCTGTCGGTCGCAACAAAAACCTCTGGCAATTTGCCTGTTTTTGTTCTGCTCAAGAAAGCGGGTGTTCTATTGCGCTTGATAGCGGCTGGGGAACAGGAAAGACCTTTTTTCTCAAGCAACTGCAAATGCTTTTCGATATATATGGCGATAAAAACGAAAGAGTGAATGAGGACGAACAGAAACAACTTCAACTGCTTTTTAATAGCTATGCTGCTGAAGACCAGCTGGGGATGACGATTAAGCATCATGTTTGCGTTTATTATGATGCATGGCTTAATGATAATGCAGATGACCCACTTCATTCCTTTCTGCATGAACTTATCAAGCAAACTAAAACATGTTTTGTAAAAAACGAGAAAAGTGATTATTTGAAAACCGCCTGTGGTATTTTTGATGCTTTTACAGGAAAGAATACGTCCAGCTTGCTTGATATAATAAAAGATACAAATCCTGTTCAAGACATTCAAGATCAGCAATCATTCCATGAAAGGTTTGCAGACTTTCTTGATAACCTTATCCCTAAGGAACATGGAAGACTTCTTGTCCTAATTGATGAATTAGATCGGTGTAAGCCGACCTATGCGGTTCAACTTCTGGAACGGATAAAGCATTATCTTTCCAATGACAAGATAACGTTCGTTTTTGCAATTAATGAAAAACAGTTGTTGCATACCATACAAGTTTTTTATGGAGATGGATTTGATGCATATCAATATTTAGACAGGTTCTTTGATTATAGACTTTCTTTGCCGAAGCCAGATATAAATCAATTTAACAAATACTATGGTTATGATCAAGTTGGCGAACAAGCAAAATTATACTCATCTGTTTGCGATACTTTCATCCAGGAATATCCTCTCTCTCCTCGTGAGGCGATAAAATATCGGCAATGGGTGAAAATCATTTGTGATTCTTTCCTCAGGACGCACAACGAAGCCGAAGATAAAAGCTGGCGAGTTGTCATGTTCATTATTATTCCTGTTGTCCTTGGGTTGAAGATAAAAGACAATTCTCTTTACTCTGATTTTATGAATGGACACTCTTCTGAACAATATGCAAATCCGCTACATGACATAGTAAACAGTTGTCAAATTGCAAATGATTATTTGTCTCACTTGCGTCCTCCAAGAATGGAAAATATCAATGGGACCTCTCAATGGGTTGATACACAGAATGCTACCAGTTGTATTGATACCATTTACAAACATCTGTTTAAGACACCAACAATATATAAAGATCCCCTTTCTAAATACGGTTTTAACTTTAAAAAAGAGATGCGGGACGCTGTTTATTTAGCACCGAGCTTAATGGCTGATTTTATCAAATTTGACACTAACACGGAGGAAACCGTTCATGGATAAAATGAAAATGCAGACAAGTGATCTCGCGGACGAGAACTTTCAGAAGCTCGCCAAGCTTTTCCCGAATGCCGTAACCGAGACAAAGGACGAGAACGGCAATGTGGTCCGTTCCATCGATGCCGATGTGCTCCGGCAGGAGATCAATACGTCCGTTGTGGAAGGACCGGATGAACGCTACCAATTCACTTGGCCGGGGAAACGTGAGGCGATCCGTTTGGCGGCTTCTCCGGTTGCCGCGTCTCTTCGTCCCTGCCGGGAGGAATCTGTTGATTTTGACAAAACTGAAAATGTTTATATTGAAGGCGACAAGCTGGATGTCCTGAAGCTTCTCCGGGAAACCTATCTTTGACGGGTTAAGATGATCTATATCGATCCGCCGTATAACACCGGAAACGATTTCATTTATAATGATGATTTTGCTATGGACGCGGAGGAATTTAGGCTGCAAGATAATCAGTATGACGATCAAGGAAACCGTCTTATTCAAAATACAGAAAGCAATGGGCGTTTCCATACTGATTGGCTCAACATGATTTATCCCAGGCTGAGAATCGCGAAGGATATGCTTTCTGAAGATGGTGTGATTTTTATTTCAATTGACGACAATGAACAAGAAAATCTAAAAAAAATATGCAACGAAATATTTGGAGAATATAACTTTATTGCCCAGTGCAGTGTTCAAAAAAGTACAAATGGCATGGGAGACAAAAAAGGATTTGCAAGGAATCATGAATTTATTCTGTGTTATCAAAAGTCTGATAATGCAGTGTTTTATGGTTTATCCCCAAGCCAAGATTATTTAAATTTGTTTAATAAAAAAGATGAACATGGGAAATACAAAATAGACGGTATCCTTATGAAGAAAGGTGCAGGAAGTCGCAGAGAAGATTCTCCGTCCTTACATTTTCCATTATACTATTCTCCCAAAACGGGAGAAGTATCTATATGTGCCAAAGATGGATTCAAGGAAATATATCCATACAAATCTGATGGCACTGCTGGAAGATGGACATGGGGAAAAGAAAAGGTTTCTAAAGAGTCTTATCGTCTTTATGCCGGCGAAAATGGAACGATATATGTAAAGGATTATCTAACAGACACAAGGAGAATGAAAATAAAAACAATCCTTGAACATGTTGATTATCTCACAGATAGGGCAACAAACGAAATAAAGAATCTTTTTAACAAAAAAGTCTTTGATACTCCTAAACCTATAAAACTTATTCTTGATTTGTGCGACTTGGTTACGCGTGACAATGATATCATTTTTGACTTCTTTTCTGGATCCTCGACCACCGCGCATGCTGTAATGCAACTCAACATTGAAGATGGTGGAAAACGCAAATTTATCATGGTGCAGGTGCCTGAAATCTGTGACGCTGACTCCGAGGCTTTCAAGGCTGGCTACAAGAATATCTGTGAAATTGGCGAAGAACGTATTCGTCGTGCCGGAAAGAAAATCATGGAAGAGCAGAAAGCAAAGAAAGGTGACTTGTTCTCTGGCGACCAAAAGCCATTAGATGTAGGCTTCCGTGTATTCAAATGCGCCGACAGCAACATGAAGGATGTGTATTATACTCCAGCCGAATACTCACAAGAACTATTGTTAGGCTTGGAAGACAACATTAAGGAGGACCGAAACGACCTCGACCTGCTCTTTGGCTGTATGCTCGACTGGGGTGTGACCCTCGACCTGCCATTGCGCACAGAGGAAGTGGACGGCGTGACTATCAATATCGTTAACGATGGTGACCTTGTAGCGTGCTTCGACCAAAGCATTCCTGAATCTGCTATAGACCACATCGCTTCTCTATTACCCATGCGTGTAGTACTTCGTGACAGTTGCTTCAAGGAGGCTAAAGAGAAGATGAACTTCTTTGAAATCTTTAAGCAGCGCACAGGCTGGTGCGAAGAGGAAGTAAGAAAGAACGTGAAAGTGATTTAAGCCTATGAAACTGAAGTTTAAACATCAGCAATTCCAAAAAGATGCGGCTCTGGCAGTCACAGACGTGTTCTTTGGTCAGCCATTTTCTGATAAAAATACATATCAGATAGACCAAGGCACGGGCACAGGTAGCT
>JAEEGJ010014557.1_pt1 | contig 18621 bp, 16 predicted proteins | sample 8958761 | NCBI WGS metagenome assembly JAEEGJ01 (sample SAMN16246546, study PRJNA631951) | gut metagenome | biome: gut microbiome; feature: rumen; material: RS-attached | host: Bos | place: Iran: Karaj | collected 2018-10
GCGCCCTCATCGCCATGTACGAACACAAGATCTTCACGCAGGGCGTTATCTGGAACATCAACAGCTACGACCAGTGGGGTGTTGAACTCGGCAAGCAGCTCGCCAAGAAGATCCTCCCGGAACTTGCCAAGACCGACGCCGAACTCAACCACGACAGCTCCACCAACGGTCTTATCCGCTGGTTCAAGGCTCACCAGAAGTAAGTAGAGCTTACTTCTAGTAGACAGTAGGAAGTAGACAGTAGACAGGCTATTTCAGCATTGTCATGCATGTTCCGGTCCCTGAGCTTGTCGAAGGGCGGGCACTTCCTTCCTTTAAATTTGTCATTCTGGAGCTGCCTAATGCGAGGCGATAGAATCCACGCATTAGGCATAACAAAAGCCGCAGCAATCAAGCTGCGGCTTTTTGTATTTAGAATACAACTAGATATCAATTTATACGTTAAGCGCTCAAGCCTTTTTCTTCGAGCACCTTCATCACTTCTTCATACGGAAGCGGCTTGGAATAGAAATATCCCTGAACTCGATCGCAACCAATTTCCTTCAAAAAGTCCAGATGTTCCTTTGTTTCAACACCTTCCGCAAGCGTTCCCAAATGCAAACGCTTAGCCATTTCGACCATCGACTGGATTACAACCTTTGACTTATCGCTAAAGTTCCTCAAGAAAACCATATCAATCTTGATAAAGTCAAAATCATAGTCCTTCAACATATTCAACGATGAATATCCCGAACCAAAGTCGTCCATCCAAACTTCAAATTTTTCATTTTGGAAGCGCTTTATCTGTTCTTTAATATAGGTGCCATCATTGCCATCCAACACAGACTCCGTAATTTCGATATGGAGATTTTTGTGCGGAACGTTGTACATATCCGTAAAATGCTTAACTTCTTTATAAATCTCGCTCAGCTTAAAATCCAAACGCGACAAGTTAAACGAAATCGGCACGCACGTGTGGCCTAAATCCATTTCATTGCGATACCGTTCGCAAACTTTTTTCAGCACGAACAAGTCCAGCTTATGGATCAATCGAGCTTCTTCAAGCACGCCGATAAAATCTAACGGAGAAATCATGCCATGAATCGGATCCATCCAACGGGCAAGCGCTTCAAAGCTGCAAAGTTTGTTCGTCTTGACATCTACAACGGGCTGATAGAACACCTTGATGTATTCATTTTCTATAGCCTCGTCAATATGCGTAATCAAGTACATCTTCAGGCTTTCACGAGCGCTCATTTCGTCAACATAGACAGCAACATACTCGTCATAACGGCCCTTGATTGAAGTTTCGGCAAGGCGCGCCCTCATAAAGCATCTTTCGATATTTTCATTTTCTTCGCGCTGCGCGTAAACGCCCGCCTTGAGTTCCAAGGATCCTTGCTTCAAGCTGGAATGAATCTTTTCGTGAGCTTCCCTTATCTTAAAGTTCATTCCGGTAACATCACTTACCACGCGGAAGGTATCAGACGAAATACGTGTCACATAGCGTTCGCCAAAAAGGGACTTGAGCGTATCGGCCATAAACTTAATGGCAATATCACCTTCCTCAAAGCCATACCTTTCATTAAACGCCTTGAAATTATCAAAGTCAAAAACGATAAATGCAAAACGATTCTTGGGATCTTTTAGAACAAGTTCTTGCGCATAATTCGAGAACAGCAGCATGTTCGGAAGCCCGGTCAGTTCATCGTGGTTACGCGCAATTTCGGCCTCTTGCGTTAAACGGACCGTTCTGAAAATCATCATTACCGCAATCGTGAGCGTAAGCCAGAAAAGGCTTGCCACAAACACTAAATAAGTGAAGAATTCAGGAGTTGCTTCAATCAGGCGCACACACACGTACATGGCCAAATTCACGAACATGCCAAACGCGGTGACAAAGCCAAGGAAACCAAACCGCAAAAAAACTCGGGATTCGCGGTGATACATAATCTCGCTCCAAATGAGCTTCCACCAAAGCAGAATCGCCACGGCATCAACAAGAAAAGCTCCAATTTGAGTCCTGCCAACGACCATCCCTAGATAACCAATTCCAACAAAAGTGGTCAACATAAACAGAGATAGCGTCCAATGAACAGCTAAGCGCCTATAGCAAATAAACATCGAAACAGGGATCAACACCACGCGGCACACGTAATCAACAATTACGTCCAACAGCAGTGGAACCGGCCCAAATACTTGGGTAATCAACGCCATTGCCCCATGATAAATTGAGTCCGATAAGATCATGTACGGACACAACGAAAATACTACGCCCCAGAAAAGGACTTCTTTCATCTTCTTTTTTTCGCCCAAAACGACTAAAGTCGCTAAGAAAAAGCTCCCGACTAGAAGAGACGGAAAAAAGAACACGTGATTCGCAAATTCTAAAAAGCTCATAACCACCTATTCAATACATGTATAATATAATGAAAGTATGGCAATTGAGCAAAATATTCGTGAAAAACCTCACACTTTCCATACATAAACCGCATTTTTTCATAAAAAAGTGTGCAATTCCACAAATACCATTCGCACACTCCAATAAGTTTTGGCAGCTCTAAATTGTTCAAAAACGCGAAAAAAATGGACAAATCGTCAATAAAAAGCCCCAAAAGCAGATTACGAAAAACTTACAAAATTCTACATTTGCCGCGCGAGAAATTAAACAACAACCACCAAGGGAGCAATAATGAAATCGAAATTTCTGCTTTTAACCTCACTACTCGGTCTGACCGTACTCAGTGGCTGTTTTGAAGAAGCAACTGAAGCGGCGACTAACGAAATTCAAGAAAACCTGACCTCGACCATTGCATGCACCACGGAACCGCTCAAGGACAATAGCGGCGTCAAGATTATCTGTGGCGGAGACTCTGTCGGTGTCGTCTTGAACGGCAAAGACGGTAAAGATGGTAAAGACGGCGAAAACGGAAAGGACGGTCTTTCGGGCAAGGACGGGCAGTCCTGCTACGTGACCAAGAACACCGAAAAGAACGGTTACGACGTTTTCTGCGGTGAAGAAAAACTCGGCTTCCTTGCAAACGGCAAGGACGGAGCCAACGGTAAAGATGGCGAAGATGGCGTCCAAGGTGAAAAGGGCGACAAGGGTGATAAAGGCGATAAAGGAAGTAAAGGCGACAAGGGCGACAAAGGAGATAAGGGTGACCAAGGCGATAAAGGTGACAAGGGTGATAAGGGTGACACCGGAGATAAAGGTGATAAAGGTGATAAAGGAGACTCCGGTGCTCAAGGCGATAAAGGCGAAAAGGGCGACAAGGGTGACGCTGGCGAATCCTGCACGGTTGTAGAAAGCACCGAAATCGATGGTTACGACGTTATGTGCGGCAACAAGAAAGTCGGCGTACTCCGTAACGGCAAAGATGGCGAGAAGGGTGAAAAGGGTGACTCCGGAGATAAAGGCGAAAAAGGCGATACCGGCGCTAAAGGAGACAAGGGAGATAAGGGCGACAAAGGCGACTACTGCTCCGTAAAGGTCAACGCCGCAATCAATGGTTTTGACGTTATGTGCGGCGACGAAAAAGTCGGCGAACTCCATAACGGTCTGGATGGCGAAAAAGGTGACAAGGGTGATAAAGGCGATACCGGCGCCCAAGGCGATAAAGGCGAAAAGGGTGATAAGGGTGATAAGGGAGACGCTGGTGAATCCTGCACAATCTCTGCAAACAAGGATATTGACGGTTACGACATTCTCTGCGGTGGCGTAAAGGTCGGTGAACTCCGCAATGGTAAAGATGGCAAAGACGGCCTTAATGGCGAAAAGGGTGAACAAGGCGAAAAAGGTGAACAAGGCGAGAAAGGAGACAAAGGCGAACAAGGCGATAAAGGTGAAATGGGTCAGAAAGGCGACAAGGGTGAAAGAGGAGACGATGGCGAATCCTGCACTGTTGTTGAAAACGCCGAGATCAATGGTTACGATGTTCTCTGTGGTGGCGTAAAACTCGGAGAACTCCGCAATGGTACCGACGGCAAAAATGGCCACGATGGACAAAACGGAGTAGCCGGTAAAGATGGCAAGGATGGCGAATCCTGCACTGTCGTTGAAAACACCGATATCGATGGTTACGACGTTCTCTGTGGTGGCGTAAAGCTCGGAGAACTCCGTAACGGCAAGGACGCAGTCCTCCCCTCCTCTAGCAGCATCGCTTCCTCGAGCAGCGAAATCGCATCAAGTTCCAGCAGCGAACCGATTCCTTCTAGCTCTAGCGTCGAACAGCTGAGCGAAAAGTGCAAGACGCTCCGTGCCACAACAGACGTATTCAACTCCCTGTACGATGTGCTCGGCTGCACCCTCTCTAACGAAAAGGTCGCCATCGTTCTCCGCCACGCCCAACGTGACGTCAATAAATATGGCGACGATGACGGACTCATCGAAGTAGGCAGACAGCAGGCAAAACAAGTCGGCGAAAAGTTAAAGAAGCTTAACCTCGGCGATTTCTATTACATGTACACGAACGTCAAGCGCACTGCAGAAACCGCCCAGATCATCGCAGTGAACAAAGGCCAAAACGTTTCGTCAAACTTGAACGACTGGCACAAACACGACATCGAAGGTCTTAGCGAAATCAACCTGAATCTGAAGGAATCCTGGTACATCAGACCCAACGGAAACGCCGGCAACTGCAAGGGCAGCGCAAGCTGGGGCTGGAGCTCTTACTCCAGAATTGCATATCAAGAATACGATAACGACAATAACCGCCAGAACTGCGAAAACGCATTCTTCCCCATAGCCTCTAGAGTCAACGATTTCATCAATACCTACTTCACTTACGACAAAATGCACAAATACACCTTGGCCATTTCACATGACCAATACACTGTTCCGTTTGTCATTACCATCAGCAACAAGCAAATCCACGATGACGTCGTAAACTCGAAGTACGATCTCCGCTTCCACAAGCACGACAGCTGGCCACCTGACTTCAACTATTGGATTAACTATCTTGCAGGTTTCGTGCTTATCGTAAACGAAAAAAACAACGTTATCAAGCTCCCGGTCAAGGCTCTTGATGACGGATTCCTACGCAAATACGAAAATCCGTAAAATTAAAAACGTATAAATTTCTTCAAGCCCCCTCACGGGGGCTTTTTTCATTTCAAGAAAAGCCCACAAATTTGTTTTAAAGTAATTTTTTAATAACTATTTTGTAATCAATACTTTGTTTTATATTTATAGGAAAGGAGGTTACAAAATGGAAAACTTTTTCGATACATTGTACGACATTTTGGCAACCTCTCCCTGGTGGGTCCAAATTTTACTCGCATTTTCCATAGGACTTTGCGTTCTTTCGATTTTGTCCATTTTTATATGCGATTTGCTTTTTATCCCATTATACGGAGTACGAGTGCCTCAATTGCCTACGCTATACGTATGGCATGCAGGAATAAGTTTGCTTATTGATATTTTAAAAACGCTCCATATTCCGACAGAAAGGCTCGAACGCTGCAAGAATAAATACGAGAACGATATCAGAAGACTGGAAAACATCAAAGAACACATTATGCGCAGAGCAGCGTTAAAAGAACCCGTACAAAAAGAACCCACTCTCAGCGGGCATTCTTACAAAGATATTGAAGAGTAATAAAGAAAGCGCCATCACACCATTATCTAAGATAACAAGCGCAAGGATATATCGAAGCACAATTCAAATCAATTTATATTTACCGTATGAACATTCCTTGCGTTCAACTTTCAAACTACAGCTTTACAAAAATCAATGGAAAATTTTTTCAGCACACTTTATCAAGTTTTTGCCACCTCGCCCTGGTGGGTGCAGATCATCCTCGCATTTTCCATCGGCGTCTGCGTACTCTCGGTTTTGGGAATTCTAGTTTGCAATCTTTTTCTAATCCCAATATGTAGAGGTCACCAATCAATCGGCACTTTGCACATTTGGCACGCAGGCACAGTCGCTCTCATCGCCATTTTCAAAGCGTTTCACCTCCCCACAGACGGGCTTGAGCGCGGCAAAAGAGCCTACGAAGAAGAAATCCGCAAAGCCGAAGGAATCAAATACAGCATAAGCAACAAAGCCAAACCCAAAGAACCGACAACACCAATCAACCCCCTCGGCAAGCACTCCTACAAAAACATCGAAGAATAGCCCAATAGCAAAAACAACGCCCCGCAAGGCGTTGTTTTTTTATGTCAAAAAGGAGATTCCCGCTTTCTACTCAAAGAGCATAACTCAACTATAGAACTAAAGTTCAAAGTTTCATATAGCGGGCATGACAAAAGGGTCTCTCGCCTTTACAGACCGCAACGCTCCTCCGCAACGAGGAACCTCCAGCTAGAGCGTTGCTCTCGTCGTCGCGGCTTGTCAATACAAGCCGCTTCTCCTCACTACGGCACTTCAACAGAATCCAAAATCTTCTGCACGACGGTTTCGGCAGTTACTTCTTCTGCTTCAGCTTCGTAGCTCAGAATCACGCGGTGGCGGAGCACTTCCATAGCGACAGCCTTCACATCTTCCGGCGTCACATAAGCGCGGCCCTGGATAAACGCATGAGCCTTCGAAGCCTGGGCAAGGCCGATAGAAGCACGCGGAGAAGCGCCCACTTCCACAAAGCCCACCAAGTCGCTACGCTTGATGCTACCCGGATCGCGAGTTGCAAGCACGAGGTTCACGATGTATTCGCGAACGCGTTCGTCCACATACACCTGCTTTACGAGCTCGCGAGCCTTCAAGATATCTTCCTTCGTCGCGACAGCTTTCGGCTGGCGAAGTCCTGCGCCCGAAACAGCATCGAGAATCTTCATTTCGTCGGCCTTGTTCGGGTAGCTGACCTTTACCTTCAAGAGGAAACGGTCTACCTGAGCTTCCGGCAGCGGATACGTGCCTTCCTGTTCAATCGGGTTCTGCGTGGCAAGCACCAAGAACGGTTCGTCGAGCTTGAACGTTTCATCGCCAATCGTGATGTGGCGTTCCTGCATGGCTTCGAGCAAGGCGCTCTGCACCTTCGACGGAGCACGGTTGATTTCGTCAGCAAGCACAAGGTTCGTAAAGAGCGGGCCCTTGCGCGTTTCGAATTTAGCTTCGCGAGCATTATAAATCGTCGTACCGAGCAAGTCTGCCGGCAACAAATCAGGAGTAAACTGGATACGCTTGAAGTCGAGCGACACGGCATCTGCAAAAGCCTTCACCGCAGTCGTCTTGGCAAGGCCCGGAAGACCTTCCAAAAGCACATGGCCATCAGCCAAAATGCCCGTCAAAATGCTTTCGACCATCGCCTTCTGGCCAATTACCGTATCTTCAACTTCATGCAGCAAGTTCATGCAAAAAGAACTCTGCTGTCTAATCTTTTCCGAAAGTTCCTGAATATCCATTTATAGTCCTCTCTATGTATTTCTTCAAATTTTTATCACTTTCGTTTTTAACCATCTTCTTTCGCGAATAAGACGAGAGACGAGAGACTAAAGACGAGAGAATTTTTTCGTTCATTAAGATACTAAAATCTTTAGGAAAAAACAAACGAAATGTTCACCGCAACGCTATCCTCAGCCCGATAGAGCTTCTAATAGCGCATTTTTCGCGTTCACCTTTTGTATATTACGTTTATTCAGACTTATGGCGACATTTACCGAAAAAGAACTCCGCATTTACGAGGCCGAAATTCGCAAGAAGCCTCTAGACCAGCTTTATAAAGAACTACTAAAAACTAAAGAAGACGAATCCCCCGAGCGTCAAAACATCGTCGAAGCCCGCATCACCGCCCTCGAAGACCGAGAAAAGCGCATCAACACCGCTAAAGAAAAAGAATGGCAAATAGCAAAGCAAAAGGCTCTACAAGAGATTCGTAATATGCCCCAGCCACTCCCCGACAAAATGGGATTGGTTGAATTTCTTGCAGCAACGGCCATTCCATTCATTATTCTTTTATTTGGAAACTGCGCGTATCATTATCGTGAAGTCGGGTATCATTCTCGAGGATTAATTTGGGACATCTTTTGGCAGTCACATCTTTCAGGTAAAGATATTGAATCCTTTAATTTTGAATCCCTTTTATACATAATCAAATTCCTTCCCATTATCGGAATCCTTTTATGGTTCTTCTATAGTTACATTAAAAAAATTTACCCCACTAAACGTCCCAAAAACTTTGATTTCATCGACGCTCCCAGCTATTGGCTATTACACTTTAAACTAGCCCTAAGCATAGCCTCGTTCTTTTTCTTCTATTCTCTGGAAATATTTTTCAGCGGTAATTACAACGGTTTCTTCTATACTGGCCATGGGCTCCCCGCGTACATCATCGGAGCAATCTACTTCGTTTCATCTACTTTGTTCATAGTAAATACTTTTTACCCCCTAAGCAAAATTCGAACCAAATACGGACTTACACTACTCGCAACTGCGGCAGTAACCGAAGTAATCGTCAACGCAATTTTTTCTTAAGACACAAATGCATCCGTTCACCGAAGAATTCCTCAAAAGCTACGAAGAGCAAATTCGCAAGCTACCACTTGACGAGCTCTATGAGGTAATGGACATTATCAAAAAAGACACGTCCCCCGAACGAATCAACATCGTAAAAGCCCGTATAAGAGAACTAGAAGCCACAGAAGGAAATGCCCAGAACAACTCCTTCCATTTCAAAAAAAACTACACACTCCATACCAAACAAACATGGTCCGAATACTTTAAGGATTTTTTGCACGACCTTCGGTATGGAGACAGCTATGTCGATGAACCTCAAATCCTACCAGACACAGATGGATTCTGTCACTTTATCTTAATCCAAGGATTTGGCCTCGGCATAGTCCTCGCGGTATTATTCTTTGGAGCCGGCATGGGAAACGGAGGCCGTTGGGGAAACAATGGATTTCACGATCTTACATTTGGTGATATACTGACATTCATTCAAATCATACCTATCGCATCCACCATTTTCGGGTATCACACGTCAACAAAAGCTGACCTGATTTGTAACTATTGGCTAACCCACCATAAAGCCGCTCTCACCATAGCATCGGTTCTTTCACTGCATTCTATAGCGACCTTGAATACCGGAGAATATTTCGGATTTATCTATTCCGGCACAAATCCAGTCATTTACTTTATCGCATGGCCCACCCTGATTTATGCAGTCTTATTCATTATCAATGCATTCTTCCCATTGAGCAAAAAATTCCGCCCCAAAAACGGACTCTCGCTACTCGCATTTGCGGCGGCACTTGAGTTTGGCGCCAAATACATTTTTTAAAGACTACTTTTTCTTCGGGGCGGGCACTTCCGGAAGCATCGCATCCAAAAGTCTTGCAAGGAATGCGCTATCTGCAATTTGTTCGTCGGTAATACGGAGCATCGGCTTTGCGCCATCGTATGGCAACTGCTTTTTCGCATTCGGGAGCATAGCAAGTGCGGCTGGCACAGGCTTTACCAACAAGCGTTCATCGTAAATGCCGCCGAAAACTTTTCCGTCGGCATAAAGAATGTACTCGCCCATCATCTTGCGGGTCGTCACACGGAACCCACCATTAAACAGTTCACCTTTGAACTGCCCCACCACATAATCTCTAAACTTCTGCGAACTCGGCATATATTACCTTCTTACCAAAAATGAAGACCTAAACCTACAAAGAATCGGTGCCTAAAACTTTTTTCCTTGCGAGAATTTTCACCATCAACGGAAACATTTTCCGCTTTCACAGTTCGTTCTCCATAGCTCGCCTCATACTTCATTTTCAAAGATAAATACGTTGCAACGTGAAATTTAGGATCAGGTTGACTTTCTAACCATCCACGAAATTCAAGTTGTCCGCCAGCCACAAACGCAGTACCGAATCCAACAAATGGAACCACCTTAAAGCGTGTCAATTCGAACGCATCAAAACCGAGATTCACATAAAATTCATTTTCATCATCCTCGGAGCTCATGAAATACGTCGGTATAATCAAAATTCTCCAACGTTGAAGCGGAACCGCAAATTCTAAGCCACTAGCCGAGTACCAAGTTTCAACACCGATTCCCCCAGTATAAAGCCTTTCAACAGTATAGTCCAAACTTCCAGGAAGGTCACCAATCACATCCAGCAAATGTTGATGCACTTTTTTAACCCAAGAAATATAAGATGACTGAGGATAACTTTGTTCAAACTTTTCCATTTTTGCAGCCAACTCTTTAAGATGATTTAAATCAACATCTTTTCTGTAAAAATGAAAATCAGAAACACGAGTCAAAAAGATGGATTCTTCTTGTATATTTTCAAGAATTGGTTTGTACACTTCATGTCCATTTTCCCATGTTCTAACATGCGTCGCATTGAATTTATTCTTAACATCAAAATACAGCGAGAGTTCATATAAAATCATTGCAAAGTCTTGGAGTTCCGTACTACTTGCATCATTCATTGCTTTTTGAAGTTCGCGTTCCAAGACCTTTGAATTCGCAAAATTCATATTCTGGTCAAGGTATTCCAACAGCGAATCCGAAACAAAAGAATAACCCACTACATTATCGCGTTTTTCAAGTTCAACCACCCACAACGGGAACGCCAAATCATAACGCCCCACTAAAAAATAAGCTTCCATTGCTTCCAAGTTGTCAATCGCATATTCATCGGGCGATTTTTCCCTCAAAGAATCAATAATCGACACAACCCTAGACGAATCGCCATTTCTTAAAGATTCCAGCAACAAGTTTCTTGAGTTCTGAAACCATTCTTTATTTGCCGGGGAATAAAGCCTTTGCGGATCCGCAAAAGACAGTGCATTTAAAAGCAATATCAGCCCAATTAAAACTTTTAGTATACTCGGCATAAAAAATTCTTTGCTCAATGACATTTTTGACATTGTAATATAAAAAATTAATTTGTATATTCTTTCTATGCTCAATTATCTATTCCTATTGCTCGCCATTTTTGCAGAAGCCGCCGGCACCACGTTCCTCAAGATGTCAGAACAATTCACCAAACTTGTTCCTTCCATAGCCTCGCTTATCTGCTATGTCGCCTCGCTTTACCTGCTGAGTCTATGTCTGCGCACCATTCCCATCGGCATTGCATACGCCACCTGGTCCGCCCTCGGAATTGCACTCATCACCTTAAGCGGCATAATCTTTTTCAAGCAAATTCCAGACATAGGCGCCATCGTAGGATTATTCCTGATTATTTCAGGCGTTGCCGTGCTGAATCTTTTCTCGAAAATGGATATTCATTAAGAGTAAAAGACTCATGATATCAAACTTCACTGAAGATTATCTCAAGGACTATGAAGAACAAATTCGCAAGTTGCCACTTGACGAGCTTTATGAAGTTTTAGACATCATTGAAAAAGACGATTCTCCAGAACGCCAAAACATCGTCAAAGCACGCATCGCAGAAATTGAAGGTGAAGACGACGAAATAGACGAAACAAACACCAAACATAATTTCGCGCAGTTCGAAACATTTCCAAAGCAACCTATTGAATCAAATCCAGACTTAAACGACTTCCAAATTACAACTCAAGACCCTGAACAAGCTCCCCCCGAAAGCGAAGACCCATCAAATCACGAAATTACACAAGAAGAAATAGATAACTACAACAACACGCAACCCATGCCCGACACCGACGGTTGCGTCTCATTCCTCTTATGCATGGCATTTGGTTTTGGCATGGCATTTGTGGCTCTAATCAGCGCCTCGATAAGCCACAACCGAAGCCCAGGTTTTCACAATTTAAAATTAATAACCATTCTGCCATATCTCAAATACATCCCCATAGGCGCCATCCTACTTTTCTACTTCATGACCATAAACAACAGAGTCCGAGACTACTGGCTAAACCATCTTAAACTAGCACTCGGCATCGCATCATTTCTCGCCGTGAACGCAACCACAACATTTTTCACAGGAACTTACAGCGGGATTTACCGCAGTTGCTCAGGAACGCCCGCCTACATAATCGCCGCAGGGATTCTCCTTTTCTCGATATTATTTATTGCAAACGCATTTTATCCCATTAGCAAAAAAATCCGCCCCAAATACGGGCTTACGCTATTTGCACTCGCCCTAGCCCTTGAAACAGCCGTCCGATAGGCCGAACCTTACAATTTCTTTTTCAGCATTTTTGCACACGGCTTTTCAACAAGCTCGTGTAATGCAACAGCGATGATTGCGCACAGCGCAACCGACACCGCAATTTGTAATACGCTGTTTTGAATATTACAAGTAGCAAACAGCCATTTTTCGATTTCGGTATTAAAAGTCTGCGCCAAGAAAAATGCATAGCTTGCCGCACTCGCATAACGTAGTACCGCAGACCCCTGCAATCTTGGAGATTTAAGCCCCGCCAGCGTTAAAATCATAAAGGCAAACAGCGGAATCACAATCCAGTCGTAAAGCATGTAATTGCCCACGAAAATATTCAATCGCACGGCAATTGAAACGCCCGCCACCAAAAGCAAAATCTCAACAAGCAAAGCTTTCCAAGTCGCAAGGATTTTCGCAATGCCATCGCGGATTGGCAACGAGCACAAAAGCACGCCAATGAAAAATTCCAGCCCACGAAAAAACGGGTTTGAATAAATTGAGTCCGTCTTGAATGTATGCACGACAAGCGGAGACCAGAACAAAACCGCCGTGCAGATTGCAAGAGACATCCACTTCGCGCGAGTTGTCATCTGCTTTACGACTTCTTGCATCAGCGGGAACGCCAAATACGCAAACAGCAAGCAAGAAATAAACCAAGTCCCGCCATTATGGCTCACCGGGAACAGCGTCGAAAACACGCTTTGCAATCCCAAGATTTCAATCGGCAACAGCACCAGATTCTGAAACACCGATTCCTCTCCCAAGGTCACAACGTACAACACCGACACGACCAAGTACAAAGGAAATATTCCGAAAATGCGTTTCAGATAAAAGTTTTTGAGTGCGCCCCCCTGCACAAGCGGCTTGTCCTTGTACGTCAAGAACAGCACATAGCCCGAAAGCATAAAGAACGCCGTCATAAACACAGCGCCCATCGAGACAAATCCCGTCAACAGTCCAAAACTGTTATCATGATGGATATTGCAATGGAACAGCAATACCATCACAGCGGCCACAACGCGAAAGAGGTCAAGCCCCGCCGCACGGTGTTGCATTTTGGACTTGTCGATAATCACTAATCTTCTTCCTTGATGCCCATGAGTGTCATGGCAAGTTTCCAGGTTTCCTTGTTCTCGAAGCTGTCGCGCTTGCCGCCGCCGTAGCGGGCGTGCGCAAATTCTTCGAGCAGGGGCTTCCAGCCGTCCAGTTTGCCATCGGCCACAAGAGCATCTAGATTCACCGCGGAGGCGGCGGGCATTCCCGCATCACCAGCTTTCGCCGCAATTCCGCAAGCACTCGCACCAAACTGGTGCATAGCATATTCCTTGCAAATGCCTTCAAGTTCCAAGAGCCATTCGCGGCTATCGGCAACCATCACGCGCTGCTTCAAGACGACCATCTTCTCGCGCAACGCATTCTCAAATGCATTCTTCGCGGCAGTCGCTGCACGCAAATTAGCACGCTTGCGCATGCGCCACAACGCCGCAAGCAGCACACAAACGCCCACGGCGCCGCCTGCAATAAACGGCATCGCATTGAACGGAGCATCGACACGTATAGGCACGCTATCGCTACGCAAATCAAGCGACTGCCCCATCGGCGTCGGAATTTCAAAACGCATGGCAGGGATGTTCAAGTTGCCCGTATCCTGCATAACGAGCTTGTAGTTGAACGTGATCTGCGCCATTTCCTTGCCGTCTTTTACCGATCGGCTAGATTCCTGCGACACGCCCAGCTGCAAAATGCCCTTCGCATTTGCTGAACTTGTCGGCACCACGAGAATCGCACTCCCGTTCACGCTCCACGAGACCGTCACCGGGAAATTGATCGTATCGCCTACAGTCGCCGAAAGCGGCGCATTTCCAGCTGCACTTCCAGTAGCATTCCCTGCGTCACCAGCATTTCCTACGTTTCCAGCTGTAATCGTAATCCCGAGCTGTTCAGCTGTCGGGAGCGCGGGCATTCCCGCATCATTTCCCACGGAATCACCGTCAACAGCACCTGCATCCAAATCGCCCGGAGCATTCAAACTATCCGGTTCTATCGCAAGGACATTCGTCGAATCTTTTTTTGTTGCAACAAGCAACGAATCAGCATTTTTTTCTTGATTTTCAGCCTTGGCTTTTTTCGCCTTGACAGGCTTCGCAGTCTTAGAATTCACGTTTTTTTCTTTCATACGTAATGAATATACAAAAAAGACGATAATAAAGGGGCTTGCCCAGAACAACAAAAAACTCCCGGAAGGTTCCGGGAGTCGCGACTGTTCGTCTTACATTTTTCGAGGCTCAAGCCTCATTCACTACTAGACTCCAGCCGGGCGAACGAACAGACCGTTCAACAAGGCGGAATACATCGTGAGCAAGATATCCGAGAAGTAGCTCTGCGTCGTAAGCGAAGGCACCTTTGCATTCAGACCCGTCGTGCAGGTAGAGAGCCATGTTGCATTGCCTGCAATGCCCGTAGCGCACCAAGCGCCATACCACTGCGACGGAACAACCGTATTGCTCGTGTAGTCGGCACCGACAGCCAAGTTCCAGGAGTAGTTGACGGCAAGGGCCATGTCATTCGGGTTGCCGCTAGCCTTCTTCGAAATGAAGGAGTTCAAAGTAGAAAGAACTGCGAGAGCGCGTGTATCCTGGTACCAGTAGTAGTCCCAAGCGATACGCCACGGAATACGCACAGATTCCTTGTTGAACTGCCAGTAGGTCGTATTTGCAGAACCATTAGCAGGCTTGATTGCATTGCCAGCGCCATCGCTCCAGTCCGGGAACACGCCCGTACCAGCGTTCTGGACCTGCTGCATGTAAGCATACATTGCATTCAAGACGCCAGTCCAGTTATGAGCAACGTCCACGATTGCAAAGAGACGGAGTGCCACCGGAGAGAAGTAGCTCAGGTTGTAAACCGGATTTGCGCCCTTCCACATATCTTCATCGCCAGAGTAGATGAGCAAGTTCGTCGGGTTCACTTCGGCATCCCAAATGGCATTGATCAAGCTCATAGCGTCTTGCAAGTACAAGGCGTTACCCGACTTGAAATACATAAGGATCAAAGCCGTCGCGATATCTTCATCGGCGTCTGTAGCACTGGAGTTATCGACTTCGGTCCAGTGGAACGACTGGGTGATCCACGGCATAAGCTTTCTGTTGGAATATTCCCTATAAGCCCTGCTGTAATTCCACAAGCGGAGGAACGTGTCATCATCACCATTGAAGTAAGCCAAAAGCATACCGTAACCGATACCTTCCGACACCGTGCAGGCACGGGTCTTCATGTTCGGGACCGTAGTGGTGTTATCAGAGCAGTAGCTCTTGTAATAACCCGTCTGGCTAGACCAAACGACACGGCCTGCCGGCATATACACGGCCGGGAACACAACGTTGAATTCCGTTGCGAGGGTCGGGTACGTGATCATTTCCTGTTCTTCGGTCGTGAAGTGGAAGCTCTTCCACAATGCATAATGGTTCACTGCATATGCAGGATTTGCAGTCGTGGCGAGCGGAGCATAAGTTCCAGTCGGGGTCGGAGTCGGCGTTGCAGAACTTGCCGGAGCCGGTGCAGAAGAAGTCGGAGCCGGAGTAGAGCTCGTCGGGAGCGGAGTATAAACAGAAGAGGAGCTCAACGTCGGGTAGATAACCGCAGAGCTCGGGGTCGTATTCGGAGCGCTCGGTGCGGCATCGTCACCGCAGGCGCCAAAGAAAAATGCTGAGCCCACCAAAACAGGCAACAGGATTTTTTTGCAAACCATAAAAGCCTCTCATTAAATATCCCCAAAGCGGGGCTGGTAAATGCCAAAGTAATATATATAAATATAGCTTTTAAGGAAAGGCTGCAAGCAAAAATCAAGTTTACTTGTGAGCACAAACACGAACGAATTTTCTATTCAGAAAAAGGGCCGCTTGCGCGACCCTTATTAAAAGATTTTTTGAATTTTAAATCACTTCAACACGATTTTATCTACGAAGTTGACAGACTTGCCGGTCACATGGACCATGTACACACCCACATTGAGAGAAGAAAGGTCAAGCGTAGAGCCATTGTCAATAGAACCCTTAGCGACCACTTGCCCCTGGATGTTCTTGACCTCGACTGTAGCGACTGAATTTACGCCAAAAATACCAAGATTACGCCCCCAAAGAGTTGCCTTGGCATTGGACGGTCCACGAACTGAATTAATCGCATAAGGGAAAATAGGACCGCAACAGCCACAGGTGCTCGGGCAAGTTCCATCGTACGGACCAATAGCGCAGATATTGAAGGCATAGTTACCAGAAGCAGCCTGAATCTTAAACTTCACCGAAACAAGCTGTTTTGCCGCCTCTTCACCTGTAATTTTCGTAGTCCCCTTGTACCAGGAGGGCTGTGTAAAGCTAGACCAAGGAATAACCTTATTTGCATGAGCACTAGCAGCCTTCGCAAGAGAAAACGACGGATTTGCATAACCAATTGTGGCATCAAAGTCTCCGAGACCGAGTTCAAGAGACGGAGCAGCAGCGGAAGTATAAGTAATGCAGAGGCCACCCCAAGAAGAAGCATCACCCGGCACCGGATTACCAGAAGCGCTTTCACCAACCACGTTGAAACCAATACCAGCAAACGGATTATAGGTCAAAGCGCCCTTGGAAAGGACGGCCGTACCGCAAATACCACCGCAGTGTTCAATAACGGGGTCCATCGAACCGTCATAAGCATTATAGGAGTCAGACTCAACTGGCCACACAATCTTCGAAGTACCACCATCGTCATTGTCGTTATAACTGTACCAGTACCCATGAGTATTAGTTTCGTTACCAAGGCCCGTTTCAACCTGCGGAGCATCGCCCATCCAGGTTTCAAACTTACCTGCAACCGTAGCAGAGACCGACAAAAGCGCCAAAGCAGCAAAAACCTTCTTGTTCATAATCACCCTACCTCAGCACGATTTTATCTACGAAGTTGACAGACTTGCCGGTCACATGGACCATGTACACGCCCACATTGAGAGAAGAAAGGTCTAGCGTAGAGCCTTTGTCAATGGAGCCTTTAGCGACCACTTGCCCCTGGATGTTCTTGACCTCGACTGTAGCGGCTGAATTTACGCCAGAAATACCAAGATTACGCCCCCAAAGTATCGCCTTGGCATTGGAGCGTACACGAAACGGATGAATCCCAGTACTCGGGCAGATGCCTCCATCATACGGACCGATAGCACTAATGTTAAAGTCATAGTTACCAGACGCAGCCTGAATCTTGAACTTTACCGAAACAAGCTTTTTAGCGGCTTCTTCACCTGAAATTTTCGTAGTCCCCTTGTACCAGGAGGGCTGCGTAAAGCTAGACCAAGGAATCGCCTTGTATCCAAGACTACTAGCGGCCTTCGCAAGAGAAAACGACGGATTTGCATAACCGATTGTGGCGTCAAAGTCGCCAAGGCCGAGTTCAAGAGTCGGAGCAGCAGCGGAAGTATAAGTAATGCAGAGGCCACCCCAAGAAGAAGCATCACCCGCAACCGGAGTATCGTCTGCTAAAGAGGTTTCTCCAACCACGTTGAAACCGACACCGGCAAACGGATTATAGGTCAAAGCGCCCTTGGAAAGGACGGCCGTACCGCAAATACCACCGCAGTGTTCAATAACGGGGTCCAAGGCATCAGCAAATTGACTATTACCTATTTCGATCGACCCCGGCCATACAATCCTAGATTCTCCCCCATCCTCATGGTCGTCGTAACTGAACCAGTAACCTTGAGTTTTGGTTTCGTTTTCAAGGCCAGTCTGAATCTGATAATCATCGCCATACCAGGTTTTAAACTCACCTGCAAACGCGGCAGAGACCGACAAAAGCGCCGTAGCAGCCACAAAACTCTTATTCATAGAACACTCTCTCCTTACTCTATTGAATATAACATTTTATCAAACAAAAGAATAAGAAAATAAGGATCCTATCGCCAAATGCGATTCAAGAAATAATGGTTTCTATCGGCACTCCGTGCCTCCAGAATGACAGGCTCCAGGATGACAGGGGCGAAAATAGCAGTGCTTAAAATACAGAAAAGGGCCGCTTGCGCGACCCTTCTCTAAAGATTCTTAGGAATCCGAAATTACTTCAACACGATCTTGTTGGAGAAGTTGACGGACTTGCCAGCAACGCGAACCATGTAGACGCCAGCATCGAGAGCAGCGAGGTTCATGGAGGAGGAAGCGTCGCCCTTAGCAACAACCTGACCCTGGAGGTTCATGACTTCTGCAGTAGCGTTGGACTTAACACCAGAGAAGCTGAGGGTACGGCCAGAGAGGGTAGCCTTAGCAGAGGAAGCTGCACGGACAGACTTGATGGAATTACCGCAAGTAGCCGGGCAGGTGCCACCAGCGTACGGACCGATAGCGCAGATGTTGAAGTCATAGTTACCAGCAGCAGCCTGGATCTTGAACTTAACAGCAACGAGCTGTGCAGCAGCGTCAGTACCGCTCATCTTTGTGGCACCCTTGTACCAAGACGGCTGAGCAAAGCCAGACCACGGAATGGACTTCGTTGCAGCAGCAGAAGCAGCCTTAGCGAGGGAAGCAGCCGGGTTTGCGTAACCGATGGTTGCGTCAACGTCGCCGAGACCGAGTTCAAGAGTCGGAGCAGCA
>JAEEGJ010014558.1_pt1 | contig 18620 bp, 19 predicted proteins | sample 8958761 | NCBI WGS metagenome assembly JAEEGJ01 (sample SAMN16246546, study PRJNA631951) | gut metagenome | biome: gut microbiome; feature: rumen; material: RS-attached | host: Bos | place: Iran: Karaj | collected 2018-10
GCAGGCGATCGCAAAACCGATACCGTCACTGGCACCGGTGACTAATGCCACCTTGCCATCGAGACGGAAATCATCCATTGAGAAGTTAGGCATAGAACTTACCTCTGTACACGGCCAGATGCATCACCGCCGGCGAGAGCTTTGACTTCAGCTTCAGATACCAGGTTGAAATCAGTCGGGATCGTATGCTTCAGAGCACTTGCGGCAACCGCAAATTCAAGAGCTTCACCCTGAGTCTTCATCGTCAGTAAGCCATGAATGACACCGCCGGAGAAGGAATCGCCGCCGCCGACTCTGTCGATGATCGGGTTGATATCATAGTGCTTGGATTCATAGAATTCCTTGCCGTTATAGATAAGTGCTTTCCAGCCGTTGTGCGTAGCACTGTAGGATTCTCTTAATGTTGAGATGACATATTTGAAACCGAATTCTTCAGCCATCTGCTTGAAGATCTCTTTGTAGCCTTCCGCATCAGTCTTGCCGGCTTTGACATCTGATTTAGGTTTGAAACCTAAGCAGAGTTCTGCGTCTTCTTCGTTGCCGATGCAGACATCAACATATTTCATTAAAGGCTTCATGACCGAGATAGCCTTCTTGGAAGTCCAGAGTTTCTTGCGGAAGTTCAGGTCGACAGAGACTGTTGCCCCAGCCTTCTTAGCAGCGATCAGAGCCATTTCCAGATTCTTGGCTGACTGATTTGAGATAGCTGGCGTAATGCCTGACCAGTGGAACCACTTGGCATCCTTGAAGATCGCATTGAAATCGAAATCTTCCGGAACAGCCTTGGCAATTGAAGAATTAGCACGGTCGTAGATGACCTTGGAAGGACGCATAGAAGCACCAGTCTCCAGGTAGTAGATACCTAAACGGTCACCGCCTCTGGCAACATATTCAGTATGAACACCATATTTTCTTAAGGCATTGATAGCGCACTGGCCGATCTCGTGCTCAGGAACCTTGGATACAAAGTAAGCTTCATGTCCATAGTTGGCTAAAGATACAGCTACATTGGCTTCACCGCCGCCATAGCAGGCATCAAAAGTATCAGACTGTACAAAACGGGAATTTCCGGGTGTTGATAATCTCAGCATTATCTCGCCCATGGTTACGACTTTCATAGTTTTCTTTCTCCTTCTTCCTATTTATTTAACAAGATGTATTGCGAATCCGCCGATCTCATCAGCGAAGTAGATGAACTTGAGGTTGCCCTTGTCATCGTAATCAGCTGAAGCTTCATCGAATTTATAGCCGATTGATTCATAGTAGCGTTTAGCACGATCGACATTGTTGACCTGTACACCGATGTGGCCATACTTGCCTCTCTTCTTGGCTTCAGACATGACCTCAACGAGTTCAGAACCAAACCAGCCCTTGGAAGTCTCTCTGACCTTGCCGCCGAAGAAGGCCGCAAACTGATTGGCCAGATCAAGACCATTGCCGTTTTCTTCATTGACGCCGACGTGTTTGATCCTGATGCCAAGCATTGTATTGACAGCGCCTCTGGTCAGTTCTTCGATCTTGTCGAAGTTCTTTTCTTCAATGGCTTTCTTGTCGATCATCCAGGTACCGCCACAGGCTAAGATAACCGGATCATTCAGATAGTCGTTGACATTTGCTTCTTTGACACCGCCGGTCGGCATGAATTTCAGCTTGTTGTAAGGTGCTGCAAGAGCTTTGATCATCTTGAGACCGCCTAAAGGTTCAGCCGGGAAGAACTTGACTACATCAAGGCCATAAGCATAAGCCATTTCAAGGTCAGCGGCATTCGCTGTACCAGGCAGGATCGGTACACCCTTTTCCTGGCAATAAGCTACTGTGTCAGGATTGAAACCCGGTGAAACGATAAATTCGGCTCCGGCATCGATTGCGGAATCGACCTGTTCACGGTTGGTTACTGTACCGGCACCGATGATCATTTCCGGGCAGGCTTTGCGCATCTCGACCATCGCATCATGAGCTGCTGCGGTACGATAAGTGACCTCCGCTACCGGCAGACCGCCTTTGCATAAGGCACGGGCTAATGGCGCTGCATCTTCAACTTTGTCCAGTGCAATTACCGGAACGATACCGATGTCATGGATCTTTTTACAAATGTCATTCATATTGATTCATCCTTTCTTAATCTGTCTATATATTCAATATCCTGATTATTTACTTCTTTCATCCAGGCCACGCGATCTTTGAGACCAAGATCGATGTTGCCTGTTTCCTTAAATTCGCTAGTGCTCCTGGCTCTTTCTTTGTCCCAGTCGCTGTAGCCTTCTTTAACGATGTGCTTGCCGATCCGTGAGTCAATGATCAGGCACTTGCCATGATCACGCCAGGGCCGGCCAAGGTAGACGGAGTATTCCATACCTTCTTCACTTGTGAAGTCACAGCCATCAAAGATGAAACCGTATTTCTGCTCTTTTGGCGTGGACGGTGCACAGACATAGCCGTTGATATCCCTGTGGATATTTCTTGACCTTATCTCGCAGTTATGGAAGTAGCCTTCACCGCCGCCGAAGATGAAATCGATCGAACCTTCGATCAGGCAGTTTTCAAACACCGCCTTGCGCATCTTCCTTTCCCTGTTTTCCAAAGGTCCTCTGAATCCGCCCTTTTCGTATTCTTCTTGCGGCAAAGGTGCCAGAAACAGGGTGTCCTGATAGGAAGATATTTCGCAGTTTTGCGCCTTGAAGCGATCGCCATCGATCATTAAGGCAATGGCCTGCCCATGATCATAGCCGCTGTCATTGATGACCTTGACGTTTTCCAGTGTCACATCATCAGCGTCGATAAACAGCGTATAGCTTCGGAAGGTTCCTCTTTTTATGCCGTCATCCAGGATCTCGTAGCCGCCATAATTATTTATGAAGGTGGCATTTCTGATCCTCAGATGCGGTTTAGCGATCCTGAGCTGGCCTTTGATCACTCCTTGAACATCAATGATTATTTCTTCCTTGTTGTCTGTTGGAATATCAGCTAAAGCCTGCTCAAGATCTTCGTAATTATTATCTTTAACTTTAATCATTGAAACCGAGATAGTTAACGGCGTTGTTGTAGGAGATATCTTCAACGATTTCCTTAAGCAGTTTTTCATCGTTTGGATATTCACCGTTTTCTACCAGGGTACCGATGAAGTCGCACAGAATGCGACGGAAGTATTCATGTCTTGTATAAGACAGGAAACTTCTCGAGTCTGTCAGCATGCCGACGAAGTTTGCCAGCATACCATCATTGGCCAGCGTTCTCATCTGTTCTTCCATGCCGGCCTTGTGATCATTGAACCACCAGGCTGAACCGTGCTGGAGCTTGCCTTTGATGCCTCCGCCCTGGAAGCAGTTCATCGTCGTGACGATTGCCGCGTTGTCTGCCGGGTTGAGGGAATAGATGATCGTCTTTGGCAGATTGCCGTCAACATTCAAGGCATTGAGGAAATCAGCCATCTGAGCACTTGGGGCATAGTTGTTGATCGTATCGAAACCGGTATCCGGTCCTAATCTGTTGAACATGGCCGTGTTGTTGTCACGCTTGCAGCCATAGTGCAGCTGCATTACCCAGCCCTTCTTCGTATATACACTGGCCAGATGTTTCATGAAAGCTGTTTTGAATTCGATCTCTTCTTCTCTGGTGACCATATCGCCGCCTAAGCGCTTCGCAAAGATCCTTTCGATCTCTTCTTCGCTGGCTGGATTATACATGATGTATTCTAAGGCGTGGTCTGAAGCACGGCAGCCCATGGAGGCAAAGAATTCAATGCGTCCATCAATGGCCTCGCACAGATCCTCAAAAGTGAGAATTTCTTTTCCGGCAACGCCTTCCAGACGTTTGATGTAATCAAGATAATCCGGCTTTTCAATGTTGTTGGCCTTATCTGGTCTGAAACAAGGAACGACAGTTGTCTTTAAAGTCTTATCTTCCTTGATCAGCTGATGATAATGCAGATCATCACAAGGATCATCAGTTGTGCAGACGATGTTGACCTTGGAATCTTCCAGGATCTTTCTGACCGTCAAAGTCTTCAGGACTTCGTTGCATCTGTTGAAAATATCTTCAGCATTATCTTCGGTCAATGGTTCATAGATGTTGAAGTAACGCTGCAATTCCAGATGTGACCAGTGATACAGCGGGTTGCCGATCAGATGTGACAGGGTCTTAGCCCAGGCTTTGAACTTCTCAAGATCGGAAGCATCACCGGTGATGTATTTCTCATCGATGCCATTGGCACGCATCTGACGCCACTTGTAGTGGTCACCGCCAAGCCAGACTTCTGTGATCGTCTTGAACTGCTTGTTGTCATAGATCTCAGCCTGTGAGATATGGCAATGGTAGTCGATGATCGGCATCTTTTCTGCATAATCGTGATACAGATGCTTGGCTGTATCGTTACTCAGTAAAAAGTCTTTTCCCATGAATTCCTGCATATCGTTTTTCTCCTATCTCTGTACGGCCGCATTGCCGTTTGATTCTATGAACTCGAGTACTTCCGCTTCAGAAAGCACGGAAGCATCGCCATATAAAGTGTGTTTCAGTACCGAAGTTGCCAGACCGAATTTGAGAGCAAATTTCGGATCATCATAATTCTTCAGTAAACCGTGGATGATGCCGCTCGAGAAAGCATCACCGCCGCCGATCCGGTCATAGATATTGAATCTGATCGGGCCTTCCTTGAAACAGATGCCATCCTTGCGGATGCAATAGCTGGACAAGGAATTATCAGTTGCAGTATGAACTTTGCGCACGGTACCAAAGATGTAATTGACCTTAGTGTTAGCCATCAGTTTCTTGGCTACATCGAGACGGCGATCCTCATCTGATTCCAGATATGGGTCGACATCGACCTCCAGCATTGTATTGATATCGAAGAAGTTCGCAAACAGCACATCGACATAATTGATGACCTTCTTGAAGTGCGGCTTGGCTTCCTCAATGGTCCAGAGCTTGGAGCGGTAGTTGAAATCAAACGATACCTTTACGCCATACTTCGCGCAGGCTTCCAGACAGCGGTAAGCCACATTGCGGCATTTCTCATGAATTGCCAGGGTAATACCAGACATGTGGAACCACTTGGCATCCTTGAAGATCTCATCATAATCGAGTTCATTCTCATCGATCCTGGTGATCGCGGAATGTGCGCGGTTGTACAGAACCTTGCTGGGACGGCCGCCAAAGCCGGTCTCCACGAAATACATGCCCAGGTTTGATGAACCTCTTAAGATGTGATCAGTCCCGACGCCATGTCTTTTCAAATGCATGATCGCCGAATCACCCAGCTGGTTGTCCGGAACTCTTGATAAGAAGTCAGTCGGATTGCCCAAGTGGGACAGCGATACCAGCACATTGGCTTCAGCTCCGCCATAGTTGGCGATGAAGCTTCGCGCTTCGTTGATGGTCGTATAATCAGGAGGTGTCAGCCTCAGCATGATCTCCCCAAACGCTACAACTTTATCTGTCATAATTAATCCTTTCCGGGTGCGGCTTTCAGGATCAGACCCTTAGCCTTGATAAACAGCATATCTACGGCCGTGTAGAGAATGCCAAACAGGATCGGTTCGACATTCATGTGCAGCAGACGGTAGATATTGATGACGATAAACAGAATGATTGCCGCATATATTATATTGGCAATAAAAGTCCAGTATTTATTTGTTTCAAACATCATATAGGGATAGTATTCCTTATCCGCGGAGCTGATGAATCTTAGTACGTTGTTGGTCAGCAGGTCAGTGACAATGCCCATACCTAAACCAAGGACAACAACCTGATCAAGCCAGCTGCTCAGATAGGGAGAAAGTCCCCAATAAAAGAAAAAACAAACAGCTCCCGCGAACAAGAACTTGATAAACAGTGCTTTTGCCCAGATGGGTATCCTGTTTAAGATCGAACCACTATATCTGCTTAACTCTTTATCCGATACCTTGGGAACATTTCCCTTATCGGCGTTTGCCAGTCTTTCGACGGCGTCAGTATTGAGTTTATAATAGTCCTTCTCGGGTTCTGAGAACTTTTTGTTTTTCTTTTTTGACATAGAAAAGTGATCTATTCCTGTTCGTGACGCTTGCCGCCAGAACGGACTGCTTCGGCACCGTCTTCTTCTTCGACGAGTTCGATTTCCACATCCTCGTTTTCAGCAAGCTTGACTGAAGTATCGATCTTGTTGAGCATCTTTCCAATTACAGGGATTAAGGCGATCAGTATAATCGACAGGATCACCAGCGCAATGTGAACATAGAACATTGACTGCGTTTTAGGAATGAAGGCTCTGGCAGCAGTGATCTGAATGGTCTGCAGACCTTCCTGAATTCTGCTGATATAGATGAAGTCGGCAGCCATGATGATGATCTCCATGACATAGAGCAGGATCACCATCGGCATGATCGGTTTCTGTCTTTTCGGATAGGCATTCAGGAAACAGACGAAAGCCAGGATCGATAACAGCATGATTATAAATTCACACAGTCCCATCAGAGGCTTGTTGACAACAGCTGTTGTATTGGAAACCTTTGTCAGGTTGAATGAATAAACAACGAAAGCCAGCGCCATCATGCATAACGGAATGTTATGAGGACGTTTTTTCAGCGAAACAATGAATTTGCGCCAGGATTCTTTAAAGCCTTTGTTTTTCTTTTCAGACATTCTGCTGTTCCTCCTATAAAACTGCTTCTGTTGTTTCGGCATCGAAGAGATGAACTCTTTCTTCATCGAAAGAAACGCCTACCTTATCACCCGGCTGATAATTCTTCCAGTCTCTGAACTTGGCACATGAAGTCTTGCCAAAGAGTTTGCCATGGGTAAGAGTAAAGTGACCGGTATTTTCGTTGAGGTTCACATCGAGCTCAAAATCATTGCCCGGGTGAATATCTTCCGGTCTGATGCCCAGAATATAATTATCTTTACCGGCTTTTTCAGCTGCCTTGACTACTCGATCAGGAAGCTTGGTCTCAACGCCTTCGACAAAGTATTTGCCATCTTCAACCTTGAGGCTGAAAAGATTCATTGGCGGCAAGCCGATAAAGGAAGCGACAAAGAGGTTTTTCGGATGATCATAAAGTTCAAGCGGAGTACCGATCTGCTGAACATGACCCATGGACATACAGACGATCCTGTCAGCTAAAGTCAAAGCTTCAGTCTGGTCGTGAGTAACATAGATCATGGTTGTACCCAGTCTCTTGTGTAATAATTTGATCTCTCTTCTGGTCGATCCTCTTAACTTCGCATCAAGGTTTGATAACGGTTCGTCACAGAGGAAGACTTTCGGATTACGGACGATGGCACGACCCATCGCAACACGCTGTCTCTGACCGCCGGAGAGCTGATTTGGTTTCTTGTTGAGCTGTGCTGTAAGACCCAGGATCTCAGCAGCAGCCATGACCTTTTCGTGAATGACGTATTTGTCTTCTTTTGCCAGCATCAAAGAGAAAGCCATGTTTTCATAGATCGTCATATGGCCATATAAGGCGTAGTTCTGGAAGACCATGGCAATATCTCTGTCTTTGGCCGGCAGTCTTGTGCAATCCTTGCCATCAATCAGAAGCGTACCGTTGGAGATGTCTTCAAGACCGGCAACCATTCTTAAAGTGGTAGATTTGCCGCATCCTGAAGGACCGACCAGGACGATGAATTCGCCATCATTGATATCCATGTTGAAGTCATAGACGGCCTGAACATTATTGTCATAGATCTTATCGATATGTTGTAATGAAAGACTTGCCATAATTCACTCCCTCTAATTCTTCTCTAATGAGTTCAGATAGTTCTGCAATGTTCTTGAATTCCTGATGCTCATCAGACCGCCAACAATCATCAAAGCGGCAGAAGCCAGCAGATAGATGATCGACTGTGTGAACTGGCCATTGCTCATGACCGGAACAAGCAATTCACCCTGCAGATAAGTTGCGTTATGGGCATTCATCGGATAGACAAAGATTCTGAAGAGCTGAACGAGGCCTAACAGGATCATCACGTAACCGAACTTGCCGTGATAATTCTTGACTTCGATCGAGCACCAGAAGCCAAAAAGCATGAACAGCAGATTTACAACGATCGAGATGCCGATCATGTAAGTGTAAAAATATTCGTTATTGATTTTATAAATTAAAACAAAGTAAAGAACATCAAAGACGATTGCCAGTATTGCGAATAATGATGGAACGGAGTCGTTGACATAACGCATCCGGTCAAGTTTCAGTTTCTCTTTATCCATTGTTCACTTCTCCCTTCAATATTGCGTCTTCCTGTTTTACTAGTTTATTTTTCCAAGTCAGATTATATATGGTTGCACAAGCGCCTGCGATCAGCAGAACGGCAACGATAATACCGGCGTCAAAAAAGAATGTCGACTCAGAATACATGAAGTTCATTGTTTCGGCCATCATCTTGTAAAGTTCAAAATCAACCTTAGTCAGAAACTGTGATCTGAACTTCAGGGAATTGATGACCAGATATACAGCAGTCAGAATAAATGCGCCTGCCTGAACATATGTCGAGACCGTATTGCCGATATAGTATTTTCTTCTTGTATTAGATGCAAAAATAAACGGTAATGTACTAATAATAACCAAAGCAATCGAAATTAGTACCATATTATGATTATATGTTTGCATATCATAGAAGATCTCTGATCCCGGTACGCCGCCCAAAGACTGGGTCTGGTAAAGGCCATACATGTCTGTCATGATGCCGAGTGAATAGACAAAAACGACACCGGACAGAGCCATTAACACAGGGAACAGGATTTTTTGAAATTTCATTTGTGGTTTAAACATAGTATCACCTCACGGGAATCTCCAGTGCTATGTGTATAGCACTGGAGATGACATCTAATCAAATTACTGAATAGTATCGAAATAAGCTTTCAGCTGATTCCACTGAGCCTGTCTGATCATCAGATAAGCAGCACCAGACCAGCTGTTCTTTACAAAGTCTGCATAGGCAGCAGCATTGTTTTCGGCACCGGCCATTGCGCCATAGCCGTCCTTGAGGGTAGCAAACAGTACGCTTACACCGTCTTTTGCCTGCTGGAAGTTACCAGTTAAGTCAGCATAACCCTTGATTGTGTTTGTCTGTTCAGCAGTTGTCGGTAAAACTGTAGGAACAGATGTATACCACATGTTGGCAGTGTTGACAGCGAGTAACGGATGCTTGATAACGCCTGCACCGATAGCAGCAGCAAGTACGGCAGAACCCTTCTTACCAACTTCAGAAGTCATCTGGTATTCAAATGCCTGTGACTTCGGGAAGCCGTTGAGAGTAGAACCTAAATATCTTCTGGCGTAGTTGGTGTAGTTGCCGCCAGTGAGTTCCTGACATGAAGCGAAGCACGCATCACTTACAACTGGCATCTGAGCGCCGTTGAAGTTGAAGGTTTCATACTTCTTAGCAACATCATCCCAAGTCTTGACTTCTACAGACTCGTCCTTGACCTTGATGAAGGAATCCGGACCATAAGACATTGTGATCTGACCCTGAACTGAGAAAGCGTAGTCGATCAATGCTAAAGCAGCATTCAGCTTGTTTTCATCAGCAGCAGCACCAGCCTTAGTGATAGCCCAGCCATCAGTCTTGACTGATCTCCATGATTCAGTGAATCTCATCCACTTAGCGCCATCACCATCGTCCCATTTTGCAACTGGAACCATGATAGCAATATATTCTTCACCATCCTGGAGTTTAGTGTTGTTGTAGATTGTCTGAGTCTGGTTGTAGTCATATGACATCAGACCAGCATCTTTTTCAAGATAGTTAGCTGAAGAAGCTTCACCGGTAGTGATGATCAGACCTTCTTTAACCATCTGATTCATCTTTTCCATAGCTTCATAAGTAGCTGCTTCCTGACGGCCATCATGTAATGAACCGGCTTTATCGAAATACAGGTATTCCTGTCTTGATTCTGTGCCTCTGACACCGAATAAAGAACCAGCGAATCTTACTAAGTCGATATCTCTCTGCAGGTTGGAAGTTTCACGTGAGTATAAACCGGAAATAGGATTTCCATCGTTGTCATCTAATGAAGCGACTGCACATCTTAACAGAGCAACCATTTCATCGACATCCCACGCAGCATCATAACCTAAGAACAGATCAGATCTCTTGGCATAGACACCTGCATAAGTAGCATCAATGTATTCCTGGAACATCTTGACAGCTTCATCACCTGTTAATGGCTGAGCATTCATCTTAGCGATGATGTTCTTGTCGCCGCCAACAGCCTTGGCGATAGTCTGAGTACCAGTACCATCGGCAGTCAGTGATTCAACTGAGTAGTCCTCAGTAGCATATGGCTGATATGCGTATTCAGCTAAAGCTCTATTGGCACCTTTGTAGTCATCTGTATCAAGCAGTGTTCTGACGAAGTCTGCTCTGATAAGAGGCATTCTTTCGATATCATCGTTACCATCGAAGTAAGGTGAGAAATAGATAGCGCCGGTTTCAGTATTACCAGTAATTGATAATCTGGCGATCTGGTTCTGAGCAAGATAAGCCTTGAAGTTAGGCATCTGATCAAGATAATCAGCCAGGTTGACTAATTTGTCTTCTGCACCAGCAGCATTTAATGTAGCAGCACCACCTGCAACAACATCGACCTGATCAAGCTGATTTTCCCAAACGGCAAATTCCTTATCAGCTGAACCAGCACCGGAGAACTTATCGGTGAATGTGATATGCAGTAACTCAGATAAGTAAGCCCATGTCGGCTTTAAGTCGCCGGTATGGTAAGTGACACCATCAGCTAATGTGACGCCTTCACCTGTGATTTCAGCATCCTGGAAGCTGATAGCTTCGTTTGCTTTCTGATATCCGGCAGCAACACGAAGCTCCGTACCTTCTTCATAAACGAAGTTGGACGTCGGAGTATCTTCTGGCTGTGTAGGAGTTGAGCCACCGCCGCTGCTGCAGCCAACTAAGGCTAAGAGCAGAACCATCAGAAGAGCAAATAATTTTAATGTTTTTTTCATTTCTTCCTTTTTTCCTTTCTTTGAAGATATATTTATTCCTTAACACCACCCATATTTACGCCTTTGGCGAAATACTTCTGGATGAAAGGATAAATAACGAGGATCGGGATAATTGCGACAATTATCAGGGCATAGATAGCAGAGTTTGGCGAATAAGGAGCACGCCAGCCTGCTAAAGTATCAAGGTTGGTATAGTCTTCCAGCAATAATCTGATGAAGACCTGCAGCGGCTGTTCGTTAGGTGAGCCGGAAGCGGCGATCATCTGTCTGGCCCAGAAGTAACCATTCCATCTGGAAATACCGAAGAACAGGGCAACAGTAGCGATCGTGGACTGTGACATCGGGATATAGACCTTGGTCAGGACCTGGAACTCGGTCGCACCATCGACGATAGCTGCTTCTTCGATCTCGCTTGAGACACCTTCGAAGGCGTTTCTGAGCAGGATGATATTCATAGCAGCCATACCCATGGCGATGACGATCAGCCATTTGACATCAGTGATACCGACAGCCGCAAATACTTTCTGGGTCTGCAGGTAGTTCAGATACTGCGGTACGATACCGGCAGAGAACCACATCGTGAAGACTAAGAAGAAGTTGAAGCCTGATCTGAACAGCAGTCTCTTCTTGGAAAGCGCATAGCCGCCGAGAATGGAGACGCCGATCGCCCAGATCGTACCATAGACCGTCAGGAACAGGGTGTTGGTATAGGCGTTCCAGAACTGGTTGTTGTTGAAGATTGACGCGAAGGCATCAAACTGAATGTCTTTCGGGAAAAGGATGACTTCGTTGTAGTCTACGGCATGCGCACCGGAAATTGATGAGCTGACCGCGTAGACGAACGGATACAGACATGCCAGCGAGAAGACCGTCAGGAATGTATAACTCAGAATTTTGAAGATCAGTTCACTTGTTTCAAGTTTACGTTTCATATTCTGTCCTCCTAGTAAAGCGATACATCAGATGCTTTACGAGCGATCGAGTTAGCACCAATGACCAGGATCATGCCGGTGATGTTGTTGATCATTTCAGCCGCGGAAGCCATAGCCTGTGATCCGCCTTCCAGACCAAGACGGTAAGCGAAAGTTGATACAACATCGGCAGTTACCAGTGTGTTCGTTCTGTATAACAGCAAGACTTTTTCATAGCCGATGGACAGCAGTGAACCGATTCTGTTTATCAGCATGATGACAACCGTTGAAAGGATGCACGGGATAACGACATAGCGCATCTGTGCCATCTTGCCGGCACCATCGATCTGCGCCGCTTCATAGGAAGTCGGTGAGACGGCGATGATCGCCGCAAAGTAGACGATCGAGTCATAGCCGGCACCTTCCCAGATACCGGAGATCTGATAAATAGCGCGGAAGTAATCAGGGTTGTTAAGCAAGCCGGCATCGGCAACTTCTCTTGAGATGATGCCAAGTTTAGCCAAAGCTAACGAAACGATACCGGTACCGGATACCAGGTCGCCCTGCTTCAGCAGCATCGCAACCAAAGTCGTCATGACGACGGTTGACATGAACTTCGGCAGATAAGTAAGAACCTGATAGATACTTCTCAGAATATTGGATTTGATCTCGTTAAAGAACAGCGCCAGGATGATCGGCATCGGGAAACCAAACAGTAAGCCATAGAAGCTTAGTAAGAAGGTGTTTCTGAAGGCCATCCAGAAAGAAGTGGTTTGTGTTGAGTTTCCAAACATCAGCATCTTGAAGTTTGCGAAACCGCACCACTTCATATCGGCAACTTTCTTGCCGACTTCCGTGATCTTGAAGCAGCCCAGCAGTTCGTACATCGGGAAATATCTCCAGAATACGAAGACCAGGATCATCGGGATCAGCATGACATACAGACGCCAGTCCTTGACGATCAGCTGCCAGTTGAGCTTCCAGCGATTCTTTTCGACGTCATCTCTGACGGCTTGTTCAGGATCAAGTTCATAACGTTTCAGCTCTTCGTTATAAACCAGATATTCATCATTCATCTTGCCATCCTCCATCTATTTCATCTTTCTTAGAATTAACTTCGATTAAATATTCTTTCTGATCCGCAAACAGTCCTTCCTGCTTTCTGACCACGATGATCACCAGTATCGCGAATACCAGTGACAGCATATCAGAGAAGATGAACTGTCTGATGATCGCCGCATCGCTTCCCGCTATAAGGATCGAAGCGATGCCCCGGAACCCTTCCATCAGGATATAGCCGCTTAACAGATATATCAGTGAATTGAAGAAAGAATTCCGTATTTTATCTTTGCCCATCTTTTTCAGCAGCAGCAGATTCAGCATGAATCCGAGATTGCCGATCAGATAGATCAGATACTGCTTGAGACTGCCGCCCTGATAGAAGACGAACAGCAAGGCGTAGACGACCGCATGAATGATGCAGAACCTGTCCCACCTCATCATCACGATCAGCAGCAGCGGCAGCATTATCGAAATGGAATACGGTTCATCAAACCAGGCTGTGGCCGCTTTGATGACCAGATATTCGCACAAGGCGTACATCGCAATGAAGATCAGCAGATCCAGATTGCGATACTGTTTGAAAGTCATATATTACTTCTCTTTGAAGATGTTTTCGCTCTCCTTATCAAAGAGATAAACTTTGTCATAAGGCAGATAGAAATCAAATTCTTCATCCATCTTCGGTGCATCATGCGGATCGACCTTCAGGATCAAAGTGTCATCACCAACCTCAATATAGATATTGGTAGAATCACCAAGCATCTCCGTCAAGGTAGCAGACGCATGGATCTTATAGGCTTTATCGACCGGTTTCATCGAGATGTTTTCCGGACGGAAACCGAAATAGACATCGTCATCTTTCAGTTCATAGCGAGTCGTTGACAGATCAAGCTTGTGATCGTTCTTGTCGAAAGTGATCTCGTTGCCCTTGATCTTGCCGGTGATGAAGTTCATCGGCGGTTCACCGATAAAGCCGGCCACGAAGAGGTTATGCGGATCGAAATAGAGCTGCTCTGGGGTACCGATCTGCTGCACATAGCCATCCTTCATGACGACGATACGATCAGCCATGGTCATTGCTTCGGTCTGGTCGTGAGTGACATAGATAGTCGTCGCATGAGTTGAGCGATGGATCTGCGTAATTTCGGAACGCATCGTAACACGCTGTTTCGCATCGAGGTTACTAAGCGGCTCATCCATTAAGAAGATATCGACCTGTCTGATGATCGCACGGCCGACCGCAACTCTTTGTCTTTGACCACCAGACAGAGCACGCGGTTTACGGTCAAGATAATCCGTCAGACCTAAAATGCCGGCAATACGCTGAACCTTTTCATCGATGACATCTTCATCGACACCTTCTAAGGTCAGGCCGAAAGCCAGGTTGTCATAGACGCTTAAATGCGGATACAAAGCATAAGACTGGAAGACCATGGCAATTCCGCGTTCGACCGGTGATTTCTCGTTGGCTCTTTCGCCATTGATCAGAAAATCACCCTTGGAAATTTCTTCCAATCCGGCGATCATTCGCAAAGTTGTGGATTTGCCGCATCCTGACGGACCGACGAACACGATGAATTCGCCATCCTTGATCTCCAGATTGAAGTTGTGGACCGCATGAAAACCATTAGGATATATTTTGTTTATATCTTTCAGTACCAGATCTGACATATTATCTCCTCTCTATGTTTTCGGATATTAAAAATATGTAAACGCTTACCTATAGTATACTTTAATGAAACTTCAATATTTTAATAAAATTGTAAAATCGTTTTAATTATTTTTTTCACAAATCAGTCAATCTTGCTGTAGGTGTGTGATGACGTGTACTCGCCATCATACAGCAGATGATATTTTGCACTCGAAGCCTGATGCGAGATTTCTACAGAGGCACCATCTTCGTCCCAATCCAGCTGAACCATGCCGTCGTACAGCAGGCGGCCATTGGTATAGGCTAAATCAGCCATTGAAAACAGGGACTTATCTCCGTCATAAAAATCCAGCTTGTACATGCATCTGCCCTGCGGTTTTTCCGGACCGCTTATCTGGGTCAGTTCCACTTTGTATCTGCCGCTGGAATCCTTCTGAGAAAAGAAAACATAGTCTTTCACGCGAATCTGAACATAGGAAAGATAGCCGGTGCAGATAATTACCAGTGCTATATAGATCAGCCAGAAACGCGTGTAGGATTCTTTTTTCATTCTTCTGTTACTTATATTTTAGTTCAAAACGGTTCAGAGACAAAATTTGTTAACTGTTATGAATAGTTACTTCTTCTAATTTCTGGCCTTCGAGATAGACCTCAGACAGCTCGACCTTTTCCACATTATAGAAGTAGAACGGTCCTTTGTTGACCTTCTCGCACTCATAGATCATCGCCGGCGTCTTGTATTCGCTGTAGTCCTGATCGTAAGTGACTTTGACATTTTCTAAGGAAATGAGGTCGATCCTGCTTTCAGGCAGACCGTAGAAATAGCCGGCACAGACCTTGGTATTAAGGCACTCGATATTTTTGAAGTGGAATTCGCCGACATGCGGAGTCTGTTCGCTGACTTCGCGATATTCCTTGGAATCCGCATAGTCATCATAGCCATAGCGGGACAGATAATAGTACATGTTGACGACAAAGCAGGATTCAACGCCATCCATCAGGATGTTGTCAAAGCTGACGTTTTCCACCACAGCCTTATAGCCTCGGCCGCGCTTGGTCTTGATCCTTAGACCGCGATCGGTATTCTTGAAGATACACTTGCTGACATCGACATTTCTGATGCCGCAGCTTGATTCCGAGCCAAAGACGACGCCTCCGTGTCCTTCACCCATATAGCAGTTGCGGATCAGCAGATCTTCACAAGGCCGGTAGTATTCATCCGCCATGATCTTCTTGCCCGACTTGATCGCAACACAGTCATCGCCAACATAGATCCTGGTCCCAAGCAGGCGCACATTCCTGCAGGATTCCGGATCAAAGCCATCGGTATTCGGACTGGTCGGAATGGAGCGCAAAGTCAGATCGATGAAATCCAGATCATCGCTGTAGAAAGGATGCAGGTTCCAGCTTGGCGAATTGATGATGTTTAAACCGATGAAGCTCACGTTCTTACAGCGATTGAAGAAGACATTGTTGCCTCTCCAGGCTCCCCTTTTGGTCAAAGGATCGATCCACCAGTCGCCCTTGTCGGCATTGCCGTTGATCGTGCCTTCACCGACTAAGGTGATATTCTCGCTGTCAAAGCTGCTGAGCAGTGACATGAAACAGTCAAACGGCTCACCTTCCCAGGAGGCATTGACCGCAGATCTGTCTTCATTGTAGGCAGAGATGATCGGATAGTCTTCGCGCTTCTCGCTGCCTAACAGTTCAGCGCCTTTTTCAAAGTACAGACAGGTATTGGATCTTATCTGCAGTGGTCCAGTGTAATAGGTCCCTTTCGGGAAGACAAGCAGATCGTTGTCGCATTCATCAAGCAGTTTCTGGATCGCTTTAGTGTTGAGGATCATTTCATTTCTGATGACCCCTTCATCTAAGACATTGATAATCTTGCGGACTGCTGATGTTTTGATTTTAAATTCTTCATCGCGCAGTCTGATCAGATATTCACTATCCGGCTTTAAATCAAAAACAGTTATGACATTGCGGTCATATTTTTCCTTATACAGTTCTCCATTCAAATAAACATCATAGACTTCATCAGAATAATAAGGTCTTTGATCATCTGCTTCAAAACTGATCGATACCGGTGTGACTTTTAATGGTTTAAACATTGATCCTTCCCTCAAACATGCTGTCTTTCTTTATTTCTTCAAGGAAGAGTTCTGCCACCATCTGTGCACCCTTCCATCGCAAGTGTGTGTTGTCATCTGATCCTTCCGGATAATTGTCATAGATACCCGCATCAAAGTTCATGAACAGCTCTCTTGAGTCTGCTTCACCGATCTGTTCAAGTCTTTGCTTGGTCAGACCCGTCATATCGATGCAGTCAGTACCCATATCTTCGGCCACTTTGATCATCGCCTGCCTGTAGCCATCATGACTGCTTTCATCAACGCTGCCATCAGCTTTAAAATGACGGCGGCAGATCGGGGTGAGAAAGATGACTCTCGCTCCCTTATCCTTACAGGTCTTGTACATATAGATGAGATTATCTCTGTATTCGTGATCAGGTCTTGTAAACCTTTCCGGCTGATGTTTGTGTTCGTCGTTATGACCGAATTCGATCAGAACAACTGAGTCTTCATCGATATATCGTTTCGCATCTTCAAACAGACCTTCGTCGATATATGATTTTGTGCTGCGTCCGTTCTTAGCCAGATCGATGATCTCAACGCCGTTCAGCTTTCCCATCAGAGCCTGCGGCCAGCCGACCTGCGGATAAGTGCTCTCATCATTGAGCTGCATCGTGGAATCGCCTAAACAGATCAGTTTCATAGCTGCTTCCTCAGGCACAGATCTCACTGTAAGCCATGATGAATGGCGCTACACCCTTGACCTCATTGACCGAGATGTTCTCGGACATGTAGTATTCAAAAGAACCGTCACGTCTGTAGTTATCCAGACCGCCGACCTGACAGATATTGTAGAGATTGCGGCCATCAAACTGTTTATCTATGACTGTATCAAAGACTTTATGACCCAGGCTGTCATCTTCGATCATGCCGAGCTTCTTGCCTTTGAAGATGCCATAAGCCATCATGACTGATCCGGAAGTTTCCAGATAGTTGTGTGCCTTGCGGATATCGACAAGCTGATACAGCATCCCATCTTCGAGATATGGCGTCAGGCCATCGATCTCAAGTTTCAGGATTTCCTTGCAGATATCCAGACCAAGCTCTTCATAGATATCAACCGCTGCCATCATGACCCAGCCGCAGGCTCTCGCCCAGACGTTTGGCGATTTGCCGGTCTGCTTGTCTGCCCATTGCATGACCTTGGCTTCATCATAGGCGTGGACAAAGAGTTTGCGATCTTCATCATAAAGCCTCTTCACTAAGGTGTGCAGCTGCTTATCGACATCCTGCCTGCTTTCTTCGATGCCGAATTCTTTCGCATACATCGCGACATATAAAACACCCATGTAGATGCCATCCATCCAGACCTGATTCGGATAGATCTGTTTGTGCCAGAAAGAACCTTCTTTGGTGCGCGGATGTCTGCACATCTGGCCATACATCGTATCTAAAGCTTTTTTGAATCTTTCTTCCGGTGTATCGCGATAGAGTTTTATTAAACCGATGCCCGGACAGACATCATCGATCGAATAGTCTTCGGGGTCATAGCTGCTGATGACACCGTCTTTTGAGATCATGCCATCATAAAAGCGGTAGACGAAATCGTAATACTTCTTTTCGCCGGTCGCTTTATACATGTCATAGATCGCGGTCATCAGGATGCCGTCTTCATAGCACCATACGCCTTTTTTGTATGGCTTGAAGTATTCCATATACTTGTCGATATAATTGTCAATTATACTGTTACGCATTTTCCAAGCTCCTTAAATATCTTATTGATGTTTCTATATCTTCGCCGGTCACACCCTCTAAGATCATGACGGCATCTTTGTTTTCTTTCTTGATGCGGGATACATAATAATTCCAGTTCATGATGCCCTTGGAAATTCCGCATTGCACGCGTTTAGAATCACTCACGTTGTAGTCCTTGACATGAAAGACTCTGATCTTATCGCCAAACAGTTCCAGACAGCGGTCAAAGATC
>JAEEGJ010014560.1_pt1 | contig 18619 bp, 15 predicted proteins | sample 8958761 | NCBI WGS metagenome assembly JAEEGJ01 (sample SAMN16246546, study PRJNA631951) | gut metagenome | biome: gut microbiome; feature: rumen; material: RS-attached | host: Bos | place: Iran: Karaj | collected 2018-10
CTGGAAAACAACTTCTGAGGTATGGCTATGGATATGCAGGATATGAACGTGCGGGCCCTGTTGGAGCTCACCGCCTCCGACGCCCCGGCCCCCGGTGGCGGCGCTATCGCCGCCCTGTCCGGCGCCTTTGGGGCAGCTCTCGCCGCCATGGTGGGGAGCCTGACCCTGGGCAAAAAGGGATACGAATCCGTCCAGGAGGAGATGGCCGAAACCACGGCCAAGGCCAACGCCCTGGCGCAAAAGCTCCTCTCCGCCATGGACGAGGACGCCAACTCCTTCAACGGGTATATGGCCGCCCTCAAGATGCCTAAGGACACGGAGGATGAGAAGGCGGCCCGCCGGGCTGCCATGCAGGAGTCCCTTAAGAGCGCGTCCCTGGTGCCTCTGAACACGGCTAAGACGGCCGCCGAGATATTCCCCCTGGCGGAGGCGGCCGTGAAAAGCGGCAACAAAAACGCCGTCACAGACGGGCTGGTAGCGGCCATGATGGCCCGTACCGCCGTGCTTGGCGCTCTCATGAACGTGAAGATCAACCTTGGGTCCATCAAGGACGAGGCCTTCGTGAGCGAGCTTCGGGAAACCTGCGCGGCATTGCAGGCAGAAGCCCTCGCCGCGGAGCAGCGCATCCTCGATTTGGCGCCTGAGCTGAAATAAGGAGCGAGCATGTCTGCAACCGTCATCGAAAACATCGGCCTGCTGGCCACGCCCATGGGCTTCGCTGCCCGCTCCGACAGGGAGCAGGGGGAGATACGGCTGCTGCAGGACGCCTATCTTTGCTATGAGGATGGGGTCATCACGGCGGTCGGAACCGGGAAAGCCCCTGCGGTGGATCAGCGGATCGACGCCCAGGGCAAGCTGGTGACGCCCGGTCTCATCGACCCCCACACCCATCTCGTCTTCGGCGGATGGCGGCAGCACGAGCTAGCAATGAAGTTGAAGGGCGTCTCGTACCTGGAGATCTTGGCGGCGGGCGGCGGCATCCTTTCCACGGTGAAGAAGACCCGGGCGGCTTCCATGGAGGAGTTGGCCGACAAGGCCGAAAAGGAGCTGCGCAAGATGCTCCGCCTGGGCGTCACCACCTGCGAGTGCAAGTCCGGCTACGGCCTCAGTACCGAGGAGGAGCTGAAGATGCTCCGCACCGTGGAGCTGCTGCGAAGCCGCCAGCCCGTGGAGCTGGTCAGCACCTTTATGGCGGCCCACGCCCTGCCCCAGGAGTATGCCGAGGATCGGGAGGGGTATATCCAGCTCATCATCGACGAGATGCTGCCCAAGGTGGCTCAAGAGCATTTGGCGGAGTTCTGCGACGTGTTCTGCGAGACGGGCGTGTTCACGCCCGAGGAATGCCGACGCATCCTTGTGGCGGCCCAGGGCCTCGGGCTGGCCGCCAAGTGTCACAGCGACGAGATCGACCCCATCGGCGGCACGGAGATGGCCGGGAGCATCGGCGCCGTCTCCTGCGAACATTTGATCCGCTGTCAAAAGAGCGGCATCCAGGCCATGAAGGCGGGGGGGACCGTGGCCTGCCTGTTGCCCGCTACCTCCTTCTACCTGGGCGCCACCTTCGCCCCGGCTCGGGAGATGATCGACGCGGGGGTGCCCGTGGCCTTTGGCAGCGACTTCAACCCCGGTTCCTGTCCCTGCAGCAACCTGCCCCTGGCTATGAACATCGGCTGCTATCGCTACCGCATGACCCCGGAGGAGTGCCTGACGGCGGTGACCCTAAACGCCGCCGCAGCCATCCACAGAGCCGAGAAGCTGGGCTCCCTGGAGGTGGGCAAGCAGGCGGACGTGCTCATCTGGGACGCCTTTGACCTGGATTACGTTTTCTATCGCTTCGGCGATTCACTGGCGGACACCGTGATCAAAAACGGCGTCGTCGTTTATACCCAACATTGACACTACGGAGAAGAAACTATGGAATGGAAATCGGATATCGAGATCGCTCAATCCACCCCTATGGCGCCCATCACGAAGATCGCCGCTGATCTTGGTGTGGACGAAAAGTACATCGAACAGTACGGACCCTACAAAGCCAAGATCTCCCTGGACTATCTGCGCGCCTGCGACAAGCCCAACGGCAAGCTGATCCTGGTCACCGCCATCACCCCCACACCCGCGGGCGAAGGAAAGACCACCACCACGGTGGGCCTGGCGGACGGCCTCAAGCGGATCGGCAAGAACGTGGTGGTGGCCCTCCGAGAGCCCTCCCTGGGGCCGGTGTTCGGTATCAAGGGCGGCGCGGCCGGCGGCGGCTACGCCCAAGTGGTGCCCATGGAGGATATCAACCTGCACTTTACTGGCGACTTCCATGCCATCGGCGCTGCCAACAACCTGCTAGCCGCCATGCTGGACAACCACATCCAGCAGGGGAACGCCTTGGGCATCGATCCCCGCAGCATCACCTGGAAGCGTGCGGTGGACATGAATGATCGGCAGCTTCGCTTCATTGTGGACGGTCTCGGCGGCAAGGCTAACGGCACGCCCCGGGAGGATGGCTTCGACATCACCGTGGCCAGCGAGGTCATGGCGGTGCTGTGCCTCGCTGACGGGATCACGGATTTGAAGGCGCGGCTGTCCCGGATCGTGGTGGGGTACACCTACGACAATCGGCCCGTGACCGCGGGGGATCTGAAGGCGGCGGGCGCCATGGCGGCGCTGCTGAAGGACGCCCTGAAGCCCAACCTGGTCCAGACCCTGGAACACACCCCGGCGTTGGTCCACGGCGGGCCCTTCGCCAACATCGCCCACGGCTGCAACAGTGTAACCGCCACCAAATTGGCACTGAAGCTGGGCGATTACTGCGTCACAGAGGCCGGCTTCGGCGCGGACCTGGGCGCGGAGAAATTCTTCGATATCAAGTGCCGCATGGCCGGGCTCAAGCCCGACGCGGTGGTGGTGGTAGCCACCATCCGGGCCCTCAAGCATCACGGCGGCGCTGGCAAGGATCAGCTGACCAGCGAAAACCTGGCTGCCCTGGAGAAGGGGTTGCCTAACCTGCTGCAGCACGTCTCCAACGTGAAGGACACCTTCGGCCTGCCTGCCGTGGTGGCCATCAACCGGTTCCCCCAGGACACCGAGGCGGAGATCGCCCTGCTGGAGGAGAAATGCCACGAGCTGGGCGTGAACGTGGTCCTTTCGGAAGTCTGGGCCAAGGGCGGCGAAGGCGGGGAAGACCTGGCCCGGGAAGTGGTCCGTCTCTGCGAACAGCCCAACGATTTCCGCTTTGCCTACGAAGCGGACGAGACCATTCTGGAGAAGCTCACCCACATCGTGCAGCGTGTGTATCACGGCAGCGGTGTGGAGCTGACCCCGGGGGCTCAGAAGCAGATGAAGCGGCTGGAGGAGCTGGGCTTCGGGTCCATGCCGGTCTGTATGGCCAAGACCCAGTACAGCTTTTCCGACGATCCCAAGAAGCTGGGGGCGCCCAAGGATTTCACCGTGCAGGTGCGCAATCTGAAGGTGTCCGCCGGGGCCGGGTTCATCGTGGCACTGACCGGCGAGATCATGACCATGCCGGGGCTGCCCCGAGTCCCCGCCGCAGAACGGATCGACGTGGACGAGAACGGGAAGATTTCCGGACTGTTTTAAGGAGGTCGCTATGCATCATATCCTCTCCTGTTACGGCATCATCGGGGCCATGGATACGGAGATCCAGATGATCCGAGAAAAGATGGACTACTGCCGCACCAATTCCCTGTATGGGCTCAAATTCTACCAGGGAAGGATCGGAAGCTTCGACGTGGTGCTGGCAAAGTGCGGCATCGGCAAGGTGAACGCCGCCCGCTGCGCCCAGATCCTCATCGACCGTTCCAACCCGGATTATCTCATCAACACCGGCGTGTCCGGCGGCATCGGCCCGGGTTTGAAGATAGGGGACATGGTGCTCAGCACGGACCTGGTCCAGCATGATTTCAACATGAACGCTCTGGGCTGTGTGGATGGGTGCCAAAGCCTTGAGGTCAAAGACAAGCCCACCCTGTTCCATGCGGACGAAGCCCTTTTGTCCCGATTTGAGAAGGTAGCCAAGGAGACGGCGGGGGAGGGGGCCATCCATCGGGGCCCCATCGCCACTGGCGATACCTTCGTGGCGGATCATGACAGCAAAAGGAGGATCCACGATACCTTCGGCGCTCTCGCCTGCGAGATGGAAGGCGCGGCCATCGCCCAGGTGGCCCAGGCTGCCCATGTGCCCTTCCTGGTGGTGCGGGCCATCTCTGACTTGGCGGATGGCTCCGCTTCGGAATCCTACGCCAACTTTGAACGGCATGCGGCGGAGCTCTCGGCTCAGATGCTGTTGAAGTTTTTAGAGAACGAGTAAGAAGGGTAGGATAGTCGAACACACTCGCCTGCGGGCTCGCTCAGGATGTGGCTCTTGGAGCATAGGAGAGTCTCACCCTCGGCTGCGGCCTCGCTCAGGTCACAGCTCTGAGGCCCCACTGGGGCCTCATTCACTACTGTGACCAGTTCGACTCTCCATCTCTCCAAAGCGCAAAAATACACCGCCGATTGGCGGTGTATTTTTATGGTGGAGCATAGGAGAGTCGAACTCCTGGCCTCCACAATGCCATTGTGGCGCGCTACCAACTGCGCTAATGCCCCTCGCAACGGTCCATATTATAACCGGTGTTCCTGGATTTGTAAAGGGGTAATTTCAACTTTTTTCGGGAATTCATTGTAATAGATTTTTGAACAAATCACGTTCTCCTTTGCAGAAGCGATGGCTTGTGCTATAATCAAAAAGGAGAAAACCATGGAAAAAGCGAAGAATAAAAACAAAATCAAATACAATCTCACCCAACGAAGCCTGTCTCGATCCCGCAAAGCAGCCTTGGGCGGTTCCCTGACCCGGGATGAACGCAAGCGCCCGTTCCTTCTGGAAGTCCTCTTCAACGCCATGAAGCTGCTGCTGTTCGCCCTGGTGATCATGGGGTTCGCCGGCCTTGGCCTCGTATACGGGGTGGGGAAGGCCTACGTGGATTCCACCCCTGTGATGGAGGTCTCCCAGCTGACCAGGAGCGATCGCACCAGCTATCTCTATGATATGAACGGGGACGAGATCACCAATCTTACCTCCATGGAGTATCGGGACTGGGCGGACCTGAACGAGATACCGGATATCCTCAAAAACGCCTTCGTATCCATCGAGGACGTGCGCTTCTATAAGCATCAGGGCGTGGACTTCAAGCGCGTCTTTTCCGCTGTATTAGAAATTCTGGGCAACAGCAACTCCTCCGGCGGCAGCACCATCACCCAGCAGCTGATCAAGAACAAGATCCTGGGGTCTCAGCGCACCTATAAGCGCAAGATGCAGGAGGCGTATCTGGCCATACAGCTGGAGAAGGTTGTGGACAAGGACCAGATCCTGGAAGCATATCTCAACGACATATATTTGGGCGGCTCCAACTACGGGGTAAAGGCGGCAGCCAAGGACTATTTCGGAAAGGAACTCTCCGAATTGTCCATCCGGGAGTGCGCCCTCCTTGCTGGCCTCACCCAAAGCCCATACTACTATAATCCCCGGCAGAACATGTACTATCGGGACGGCACCCCTTACTATCGCACCACCAACCGGACCAATACGGTCCTGGACAGGATGTATCAAAACGGATACATTACCCGGGATCAATATCTCTCCGCCCTGGAGGAGCAGGACACCATCCTGCCTGTCAGTAAGAACGCCAAGATGTACGATATGGCGTATTTCGTGGAGTACGCCATCTCCGACGTGATCACCCACTGGATGGCCCAGGACGGGGTGCCGGACACCGCCGCCAACCGCACCTATTATGAAAACATGCTGCGGACCGGCGGGTATAAGATCTATACCACCGTGGACCCAAAGGTCCAGAACACGGTCCAGGAGACCCTGTCCACCTGGAACGGCTATCCTGAGCTGGCGGACGGCAACGCCGCTGTGTTGACAGAAGAGATCTCCGAGACCGTCACCATCCAAACCGTGGAGCCACAGGCTGCCGCGGTGGTCATCGATCAGTCCACCGGGTACTTACGGGCCATCATCGGCGGCCGTGACGAGCCATTGATCCGCAGGGGCTTGAACCGGGCTTCCCAAAGCTTTACGGAGGTGGGCTCCTGTATCAAGCCCCTGGCGGTCTACGGGCCTGCCCTCGATAAAGGCATGTCCCCGGCGTCCGTAGTCATCAATGCGGAGGGGACTATCGCCGGCTGGGGCACAGAGAAAGGCTATCCCGGCGGCGGGCTTTCCTCCAGCCGCACCTATGGGTTCACCACGGTGCGGACTGGCCTTGCCCAATCCCTGAATGTGGTCGCCGCTCGGGTCCTGATGGAGCACGTGGGGGTCGATACGGCGGCTGCATACATGGAGCGCCTAGGCATTCCACCCTCTCAGATCAATTTGGACGGTCCCGGCCTCGCCTTGGGCACCTCCGGCATCACCCCCATCCAGATGTGCGCCGCCTATGCAGCCATCGCCAACAACGGCTATTACTGGCAGCCTATCTCCTTCACTCGCATGGAGAACGAGGAGGGAGAGGTCGTTCTGGACGCTGACCTCATCCGCAGCGGCGCTGCCAAGGTATACGAGCAGACCAGCACGGCCTATCAGCTGGTGGACATCCTGACGGACGCCGTGAAAACCGGCACCGGAAAGCAGGCCAAGCTGGACGGTTTCACCGTGGCGGGGAAGACGGGCACCAACTCCAAGTATTCCAGCGTGTATTTTGCCGGCATGACCTGCGATTACACGGCCGTCGTATGGATCGGCCACGACCTGCCCAGCAACAAGCTGAAGACCGGCTCCACCGGCGGCGACTATGCGGCGGCCCTTTGGAAGGCCTTCATGGAGAAGCTTATGGAGGGGCGGACCGATCGGCCCATCATCGACGAGAACACCACCATGCTGGGCATGGTGCAGCGGACCGTTTGCCCCGTTTCCGGCAAGCTCGCTTCCGCCGGCTGCATCCAGTACCAGGGGAACGGGAAGAAGTTCAACCTGGTCACCGATTGGTTCGATTACGATTCCGTTCCCACGGACTACTGCGACATGCACGTGACCGTCAGCATCTGCCGCGACAGCAACTGTCGCGCCGGCGCATCCTGCGATCCCCAGTCGGTGGAGGATGTGACCTACGTGCTGATCCGTCCCGATTCCATGTTCTTCGACCTGTCGGACGAGGTCCTGCAGAAGATATTCGGAGACACCTACGTACGCACGGACAAGACGCCGGAAGCCTTCATCAACAGCCTGCCTGTGTGCAATCTGGCGGAGAGCCTTTCCGCTGCCAAGAGCGAGCGGGACGCGTTGATCAACGAGGCCACCACCTACCTCTCCACAGCGCCGGAGCTCTCGGAGGAGGAGAGGGAAGAGCTGGCTGATCTCATCGGCAAGGCAGCTGCCGCCAACGATATCTCCGATATCGAGGACGCTACGGAAGCTCTACGACAGGCTTACGAACGCATACATGGCAATTGATGCCTGCAAATTGTGTCAAGGATGCAAACGGTTTGGCAAAAAAGCAAATCGTTCTTCCCATTTTTGGCAGATTTGATATAATACCAGATGATAAACGCAAGGAGGATCATAATGGATACCAAGATTCTGATCGCCGACGATGATCCCATCGTACATGAGTCTCTGAAAATATATCTGGAAGCCGAAGGATTCAAGACCGTGGATTTCTATGACGGCATCTCCGCCGTCGCCGGGGCGGACAGCACCGTTTCCCTGTGCGTGCTGGACATCATGATGCCCGGCAAATCCGGCATCGACGTCTGTCGGGAGATCCGCAAGACCAGCCAGGTCCCCATCGTCATGCTCACCGCCAAGGGCGAGGAGGTGGACAAGATCGTGGGCCTGGAGCTGGGCGCGGACGACTATATCGTCAAGCCCTTCAGCCCCCGGGAGGTGGTGGCCCGCATCAAGGCCATCCTGCGCCGGACCGAGAACCATGCGGCGGGGGAGGACTCCGGTAAAAATGTGATCCAGCACAACGGCCTTATGATCGATCTCAACAGCTACACGGTGCTCCTCCGGGGCGAACCGGTCATCTGCACGCCCAAGGAGATCGAGATACTGTTCCTGCTGGCCTCCAATCCCGGCCACGTGTTCACCAGGGACACCCTGCTCTCCAAGGTGTGGGGGTATGACTTTGCGGGGGAGACCCGGACGGTGGATACCCATATCAAGCGTCTTCGGGCCAAGTTGGATTCCACCGGCCTTGGCTGGAGCATCAAGACGATCTACGGTGTCGGATATAAATTCGAGTTGGAATAAGCCATCATGAAAGGCGTTTTGTTCCGCAGAACACTGGCATTGTTCGTTCTGGTACTGCTCCTGGCGGATATCGCGATCCTGGGAGCATATTCCTATTTCGGCCGAAAAACCTATATCGATCTGGAGATGGACTCCTTGACCTCCGTCATGGACTCTGCAAAGGGCATCTATGAGGTCAGGGACGACATGTTCTCCAGCCGCAGCTCCTTTTCTCGGTCCCTGGGCTTTTTGAGCAGCACGGCAGACGTGAAGTATTATTATTTCTACTACGCTTCCGGCGGCATCGAAGCCGTCACCAACATCGCCGAATACAACAACGCCTACATACAAAACGTCCAATTCGACATCCTGGAGGGGCAGGAGGTCAAGAAGAAGGACCTGCAGCTCACCAACCATATCAACGCCATCGCCTTGGGCGAGCCACTATACGGGAGCGACGGCAAGATCGAGGGCGGCCTTATCTTCGTGCGCGAGATACAGCACATCGACACCGCCTTCGGCAAGCTGAACTCTGCCCTGCGGATCCTGGGCATCGCCATCGTGCCGGTGCTGCTCATCATCGCCCTGGCCAGCATCCGACAGATCAACAAGCCCATCAGCGACATGACCAAGGTGGCCATCGAGCTCACCAACGGGAACTACAGCGTCCGGGCAAACGAGAACGTCCACGGGGAGATCGGCATCTTTGCCCGGGCCATGAACCGCATGAGCGACACCATCTCCCAGACCATCTATCAGCTGGACAGCGAAAAGCGGCAGCTGTGGTACATTCTTTCCAGCTTCACCGACGGCGTGGCGGCGTTGGACAACACCGGGAACCTGACCCACTATAACCCGGCCCTCATGAAGATGTTCGGGGCCGTGGACGTGAAAACGCCCCACGATCTTATCCCCGATACAGAGATTTGGGAGGCATTCCGGCGGGTGCTGGAAACCCGTGAACCCAACACCCTGCGGTATACGCTGCCCGGGGAAAAGTATCTGTGGATCTCCATCGTGCCGGTCATGGGGGAGAACGACACCTGCACCGGCGTGGTGGGCCTCTTCAAGGACGTGACGGAGATCGAGAACCTGGAGAAGATGCGGCGGGACTACATCGCCAACATCTCCCACGAGCTGCGCACACCGCTGACCGCCATTCGGGGGCTTCTTGAGCCCCTTTCCGACGGGATGATCAAGGACGACGCCGTGAAGATGCGGTATTACGGCATCATGCTCCACGAGGTGGAGCGGCTCTCCCGGCTCATCACCGACATGCTCCAGCTGTCCCGGCTCCAATCCGGCACGGAATATATGGAGAAATCCACCTTCAACATCGGCGAGCTCATCGACGACGTGTACCAGAGCTACCGGCAGAACGCCCAGCAAAAGGGTATCCATCTGGAGCTCGATATGGACCAGGAGCTGCCCGACGTGATCTCCGATCCCGACCGGATCGAACAGGTTTTGGTGATCCTGCTGGACAACGCCATGCGATACGCCGGAGACGGCGGCACCATCCGCATCGGCGCGCATCAGGATTGCAACGACGTACATGTATCCGTTTGGGACTCGGGCTGCGGCATCTCGCCGGAGGATATGGTCCACGTCTTCGAGCGCTTCTACAAAACGGACAAGTCCCGTAAGGAAGGCGGAACGGGCCTGGGCCTTTCCATCGCCAAACAGATCATGGACAAGCTGGACGAACAGATCACCGTCCAAAGCGAGGTGGGCAAGTGGACCTGCTTCACCTTTACGGTGAAGAAATATGTTTCCAACGCCATCGCTCTGGGGCCTGTAGACGATACCGCCATCGTCTACAACGAGATGTCCGGCGAGCCCAAGGAGACGAGGGAGGAGAAGAACGCCATGGATGCGCCCTTCGAGGTCCTGAAGCAGGATAAAAAGGCCGACAAGCCCCGGTTCAAGGGTAGAGTCATCAAGAAGAAAGAATCGAAATAAGGGCCGTTTTGCGGGCCGTTCTGAAGCATGACCTCCTGTGCATACCTTTTGACAAAGGAACCAGGAGGTCGATTCATATGTCACGAACCTATGAGACGAGATATGCCGAACGGCATCGGAAGGCGGGGAAGGGGTACAGCGGCGCGTCCGTCATCTTCATTCTGCTATGCTGCGCCTTAACGGTGTTTTTGCTGAGCACGTCCTACTTGGGGGACAAACTGGTGGATCAGTATATCACGCCCACCTTCGCTAAGATCATGGGCAAGACCACGCCGGAACCGTCCCAGCTACCCGTCATGGCGCCGTCCCAGCCTGTTCAGGCTGAGCCACCTGCTGTGGAGAAGATCGTTTTCGAGCTGCCGGAGACCTCCTGGTATCTTCTGCAGATGGGCGCCTATGCGGACCCGGAGGAGGCTCACGCTCAGGCCCTTTCCATCCAAAGCATGGGCGCCGGCGGCTATATCTATGAGGACGAGCAGGGCTTCAACAGGGTCTTCGCAGCAGCCTATGGGGACCAGGAAAGCTTGCTGCAGGTCCAGCAGCAGGTCCGCAGCAGCGGCTACGAGAACACGGCCTATTCCATCCATCCCGACGGCATCCAAGTGACCCTGTCCGGCCAGAGCGCAGACGCGCAAAAGCTGAGATCGGCCATGGAGACCATCCAGCGCGTACCCACAGAGTTGACCGATTTTGCCTTGAAATACGATGAAAAGGACCTGACGCCGGCCCAGGCGATACAGTTCATGAACGAGCTGTCCGTGTCCCTGTCCTCAGCCCGCCAATGCTTCGAAGGGCTCAAGGATACGGCGCCCATGGGGCAGATGGACGAATATGCCGGCTGGATCATGGACAGCATATCGACATTCCTTGCAAAGAGTGATACAATGAATAAAATCGAATGCGGAGCTGCCATCAAGCACTTCCAAATCGAATCTATATTAAAATATAATATATTAATTAAGGATATAGAATAGATAATATATGAAAAAGCAGGTTACCATCTATACGGACGGCGCATGTTCCGGCAACCCGGGCCCGGGCGGCTGGGGGTGTGTGCTGATGTACAACCAGCACAAGAAGGAAAGCTCCGGCGGCGCTGAGGATACGACCAACAACCGCATGGAGATCACGGCGGCTTTGGAGGCGCTGAAGCTGTTGAAGGAGCCGTGCCAGGTGGACCTGTATACGGACAGTGCGTACCTTTGTAACGCACTGGAAAAAAAGTGGCTGGAGACTTGGTCGAGGAACGGTTGGAAAACGGCGTCTAAATCCAACGTGGAGAATCAGGACCTGTGGAAGGAACTGTTGATACAGCTGCAGCGACACGAAGTGAAGTTCCACAAGGTCAAGGGTCATGCGGACAACGAATTCAACAACCGCTGTGACAAGCTGGCCCGGGAAGCCGTGCAACGGATCGTTTCGGGCCAAAAGAGCTGATTTAGCCCAAATCTGTTACATTTCTGTTAATAACTATTCGTTAAACTTGTCTTTAACGAATAGTTGTTTTAGAATGAAGCTATGAGCGACTACCCCCTCCAACGCAAAAAAGATTACACGCAGAAGCTTCGGACCGTCCTTTTGGAGCTTCCCAAATTCGCCGGTTTGTATTTTCGCGCCATGGAATTGCAGACCAGCATCCTGACGCGATACGGATACGCCATAGATTTGAGAAACTTTTTTAAGTTCTGCACGGAACAGGTGGATACCTTTCAGGGTAAGTCCCCCGTCTCTTTGACGTTGGAGGACCTGGACAAGGTCACCGCCCTGGACATCGAGCTGTTTTTGGAGCATATGTCCCTCTATACGGGCGACGACGAGCGCGAACGGGAGAACAACGAGCGGGCCAAAGCGCGGAAATTGTCAGCTATACGGTCATTTTTTAAGTATTATCACCGTCAGGAGCTGATCAAAAACAACCCCGCCTCCCTGGTGGATACGCCGAAGATTCACGAGAAAGCCATCGTTCGGCTGGAAGCCAACGAGGTGGCTGATCTTTTGGATATCGCCGAAGCCGGCAACGGCCTTTCCGAGCGGCAAAAGCAGTATCATCAGGCCACGAAGGTCAGGGATACCGCCATTTTGACCCTGTTTTTGGGCACCGGCATCCGTATCAGCGAGTTGGTAGGCATCGACATCGACGACGTGGACTTCGCCACGGACGCCTTCGTGGTCACCCGCAAGGGCGGCAACCAGGAGATGCTTTCCTTCGGACCGGAGGTCCGAAACGCGCTGCTCGCCTATCTCGAGCAGCGGGAAGCCATGGAAGCCCTGCCCGGCAGCGAGAACGCCCTGTTTTTATCCATGCAGCGCAAGCGGATCACCGCTCGGGCCGTGGAAAACCTGGTCAAGAAGTACGCCCGCATCGCCTCCCCCCTCAAGAAGATCACGCCCCATAAGCTCCGCAGCACCTACGGCACCATGCTCTATCAGGAAAGCGGCGATATCTACCTGGTGGCGGACGTTTTGGGCCACAAGGACGTGAATACCACACGAAAGCACTACGCCGCCATCCAGGAGGAACGGCGGCGTCAGGCGACCAAGTATATCAAATTGCGGGAGGATTCTATTCCTCCCAGTCCAGATCGTCCGGAGAACCCGTCGAATCCCCCTGATCCACAGTGAGGTCCATCTCGGGTTCCATACCCTCATTGGGGTCCAGGACGTACAGACCGTCCCCCGCCCCGTCCATGAGGACGCGGCCGATGGGGATCTCCCGATAGGCTTCGGTGATCTCAAGACACTTGAAGCAGTTGTCGCAAAGCTTGTTGGGGTCCAGCTCGCAGCGGTCCTCCTCGCAGGCGCCGCAGTCGTCACAGACGGCCTTCAGGCCCAGAATACACTTCTTCATCTCTCCCCCGCCTCCCCTTGCGCTAATACCGCCTCAGTGACCTCTAAAAGGGCCAGTTTGCCGTGCTCATAGGTGAGGCTGCCCTGCATGTATACGGCAAACGGCGGACGAATAGGGCCGTCTGCGCTCAATTCCGTGGTGGCGCCCTGGACGAAGGTGCCAGCTGCCATGATGACTGGGTCGTTGTATCCCGGCATGTCCCATGGCTCCGGCGTCACGTCGCTATCCACGGGCGAAGCGTGCTGGACCGCCTTGCAGAAGGCGATGAGCTCCTTCGGTTCCCTGAATCGAATGGATTGCACGATGTCGGCCCGCAGCCTGTCTCCCGCTGGCATGACCTCATACCCCAGGCTTCCAAACACTTCCCCGAAGAGCATGGCCGTCTTCAGGCATTGGAACACTGTATGGGGCGCCAGGAACAGCCCTTCGAAGAAGGGCCGATAGGAGGCGGCGTAGGATCCCACTTCCCGGCCGGAGCCGGGCACAGTGAGCCGGAAGCTGATCCGCTCGATCAGATCCTTTCGCCCGGCCACATAGCCCCCGGTGGGCGCGATGCCGCCGCCGCAGTTCTTGATCAGGGACCCCATGATCACGTCCGCCCCCACGGCGGAGGGTTCTCTGTCCTCCGTGAACTCCCCGTAGCAGTTGTCCACAGCGATGATGATATCCGGCCGTACCGCCTTGACCTGCCGGAACAGGGGCGCCATCCTCTCCACCGAGATGGCCTCCCGCCAGGCGTAGCCCCGGGAACGCTGCACGTAGAGCATCTTCACCTCAGGATGATCCTGAATGCCCGCCAGGATGGCGTCGAGATCGAAGGGCTCCTCCCCCGTCTCCCTAAGCTCCGCCATGCGAAAACCGATGCCGAACCGTATAAGGGCGTTGGGCTCCCTGCCGGTCAAGCCCACCGCCGTTTCCAAGGTATCGTAGGGCTTGCCTGTGGCGGAAAACACCACGTCCCCCGGTTCCAAAAGGCCGCTCAAGGCCAGGAAGATGGCATGGGTGCCGTTAGCGATCTGAGGACGTACCAAAGCATCCTCCGTCTGCAAGGCCCTGGCGAACACCCGATCCAGGGCGTCCCGGCCCAAGTCGTCATACCCATACCCCTCCGTAGGCGCGAAGTGGCGAGGCGAGACCGGCTCTGCCCGAAAGGCGTCCAGCACCCGCTTCTCGTTGTGGAGGGCTATCTCCTCCAGCCGTGAAAAGGCTGGCTGCAGCCGCTGCTCCGCCGCCTTAATCAATTCATGCACGTCGGTCATAGATCGTCTCCTTCACGTACCGCTCTATCTCCTGGTACGCCTCCTCGTAGTTTTCACAGTCGAACCAGCGGATGCGCTCGTCCCGCCGGAACCAGGTCAGCTGCCGCTTGGCGAACTGGCGGGTGGCCCGCTTGATGTTCTCCACCGCCGTTTCCAATGGTACCTCTCCCTCCAGATAGGCCAGGAGCTGAGCATATCCGATGGCTTGCATGGCGGGCAGCTTTCTATTGTATCCCTTGGCTTTGAGCCCCTTGACCTCTTCTAAAAGACCCTGGGCCATCATGCGATCCACCCGACGGTCGATGCCCGCGTAGAGCTTTTCCCGGGGCATATTTAAGCCGATGCGGACGGCCGGATAGCGGCTGTTTCGCTGGGCCGCCAAATACGCCTGATTGAAAGCAGAAAAGGGCTTGCCACTGAGCAGTAACACCTCCCTGGCTCGGACCACCCGCTTCTTGTCGTTCACGTGGAGCTTCTGGCCGGAAGGGCCATCGTCCTCGGCCATCCGCTCGAAAAACGCTTGGGGATCATCATCGTAGGCCTGTTCCAATCGGTTCCGCAGCGCCTTATCGGACGGGAGCGCATACCCCATATCCTCCAGCACCGCGTCACAGTATAAGCCGCTCCCCCCCACCAAAATAGGCTGGACGTTCCGACGGTCAAGGTCCCTAAGCACCTCGTCCGCCGCTTGCTGAAAGGCTGCCACGGAAAAGCTGGTATCGTTTGGGTCCACGATGTCGATGAGATGGTGCGGTACCCGCTGACGCTCCGCTGGGTCCGGCTTTGCAGAGCCGATGTCCATGCCCCGATAGACGGCGACAGAGTCGATGGACAGGATCTCTCCTCCCCATTTCTCCGCGATCCGCAGCGCCGTCTCGCTTTTATGGCAGGCCGTAGGGCCGCATATGAGCAGCAGCGGTTTCATACAATGCGCTTGAACATCTTCTCCATGTCCCGCTTGGAAAGCCGCGCCACCACCGGTCGCCCATGGGGACAGGTCAGGGGTATCCCCTGCTCCACATAGGTTTTCAGAAGGCTGACGATCTCCTCCTTATGCAGGGGCTCGCCGCCCTTGACGGCATGCTTGCAGGAGGCGTAGATCAGCTTCTCCCGCACCAGCGCCTTCTTGGCGCCTTTCCCTGCCTCTCCAATGGCGTTGATGGCCTGGTGAAGGGATTCGCCGTCGAAGACGATCCCGTTGAGCATCGGAACGGCGGTCAGATTGAGGCTGAGCGCCCCTGTACGCTCGAAGCGGTAGCCCAGCTCCTCCAGCTCCTCCTGCCATTCCTCCACCAACTCGAATTCCCGGGGCTGCAGCGTCAGCAGCTGGGGGATCAGCAGCTCTTGAGATGCGGCGGCCACCTCCTGTGCGCTGAATTCCTCATACAGCTTGCGCTCATGGGCCGCGTGCTGATCGATGAGATACAGGTCGTCCTCATGCTGCACGATCCAGTAGGTGTTGAATGCGCAGCCGATGATGTTCACCGCAAAATCCAGCGGCAGGGTGTCCTGCTCCGCCTTCTTGGGCGAAGGCGCGGGCGGCTGTTGCCGGTTACCGGCCACCGCGAACACCTCCACGCGAGGGGGCTCCTGCCTCTCCTCCACCGGAGGCTTCTTTTGGAACGTGTTGTAGGAATACCCGGCGCTGCTCTCCTTCAGCACGGACCGGGGCGGGACCACCACCTGCTTCTTAAATTCCTCTACAAAGCTTGTGGACGGCCGCTTTTTCTCCAGCTGGTCATAGGAGGTTTCCGAAAACGCCTGTCGCTCTGCTTTCGGCTCGATCTTCTCAACGACTTGTTTCGCCTGGTTCGGCAGCTGGACCTGGGGGATCACAGGCTGCCGAAGGGCTTGCGCGCAGGCCGCCGTCACGGCGTATTCCACCCGCGGCTGATCCACGAAGCGGACCTCTGTCTTGGCCGGGTGGACGTTCACGTCCACCTCCTCCTTGGCGATGGTGATATTGAGTAAAGCAAAGGGATACCGACCCGCCATCATGCGGGTGTCGTATGCCTTCTGGATGGCGGAAAAGATGCCAATGGAGCGGATGTACCGGCCGTTGACGAACAGGGTCTCCATGGACCGGTTGGGCCTCGATATCTCCTGATTCCCCACGAAGCCTTCGATACGCACGTAGCCGTTATCGAGTAGCACCGGCAGCAGCCGATCCGTGATCTGGGACCCGTAGATGCAGAAAATGGCGTTCTTCAGCTTTCCGTCCCCATAGGTCTCGTAGACGCATTTTCCGTTGCTGAGGAAGCGGAATGTGATATCCGGGCGGCCCAAGATGGCTCGGGCCATGAAATCGCCGATATATCCGGCTTCCGAGCGGGCGGAGCGCATGAATTTCAGCCGTGCCGGGACCTTGGCGAAAAGGTTGTCCACCTGAACGGTGGTCCCGAACACACAGGAACAGGCCTCATTGGACACCAGTTTGCCGTTATCGAATACGACCCGGGTGCCCCATTCCCCACCAGGCACCCGCGTGGTCATGGTCACCAACGATACGGCGCCGATGGAAGCCAGCGCCTCACCCCTAAACCCCAGGGTACCGATGGCAACCAGGTCCTCCTGGGTGCTGATCTTGCTGGTGGCGTGTCGAAGGAAGGCCGTAGGACAATCCTCCGGCTGGATGCCGCTGCCGTTGTCCGTAACGCGGATGGAGCTCAAGCCTCCGTCCGTGATATCCACGGTGATGGCCGTGGCTCCGGCGTCCAGGGCGTTCTCGACCAGCTCCTTCACCACCGAGGCGGGACGCTCCACCACCTCGCCGGCGGCGATCTGATTGGCTAAAGCAGGCGGCAAAACCTTGATGAGCATGGGTCAATCCTCCTTGAGCGCGTCATGATAGGCATACAGCTTCTGCAGCGCCATCATGGGGGTCATGTTTTCCAGATTCAGCGCCTTCATATCCGCCAAAATGGCCTTATCCACTTGGTTATCCACCGTCTTTTCGGACTTATCCACGGATATTTCGTGGTTGTCCACCGTTTTTATGCGAGCTTTCTCATGCATAGTGGCCATGTCCGAATTCTCCAGGCCCTGGAGTATCTGCCCCGCCCGGGCGATCACCGCATCGGGGATGCCCGCGAGCCGGGCCACTTGCACGCCGAAGCTTTTATCGGCGCTGCCTCGGACGATCTTGCGCAGGAACAGGATGTCCTCCCCGATCTCCTTCACGGAGATGCGGTAGTTCTTCACACCGGGCAGCTGCCCTTCCAGTTCAGAAAGCTCGTGGTAATGGGTGGCGAAGAGGGATTTGGCGCCGCAGTTGTTCTCGTCGGCAATGAATTCCAACACTGCCCAGGCGATGGAAAGGCCGTCGTAGGTGCTGGTCCCGCGTCCGATCTCGTCCAGGATCAGGAGGCTGTTTCGAGTGGCGTTGTTGAGGATGTTGGCTACCTCGCTCATCTCCACCATGAAGGTGCTCTGCCCCATGGAAAGGTCGTCGCTGGCGCCGATACGGGTGAAGATACGGTCCACCAACGAGATATGGGCCGACTCCGCCGGCACGAAGGCGCCCATATGGGCCATGAGGGCGATGAGGGCCACCATGCGCATGTAGGTGCTCTTACCGGCCATATTGGGCCCGGTGATGATGAGGGTGCGGCTGTCGGTTTCGTTCATCTCGGTGTCGTTCGGGACAAACGGGAGCCCGTCCAGGAATTTTTCCACTACCGGGTGGCGGCCGTCTTTGATGCGGATCTCGCCCGAGCGGTCCACCACGGGGCGGACGTAGCCGTTTTCTTCGGCCGCGCGCGCGAGCGAACAGAGCGCGTCCAGCGTGGCTGCGCATTCGCCGGTGGCGCGCAGCGAAAGCTGCCGCTCGGCCGCTTTGCCACGGATCTCGCAGAAGAGTTCGTATTCGAGTTTCGCAATACGGTCCTGCGCGCCGAGCACCCGCGCCTCGAGTTCTTTGAGTTCGGGGGTGATGTAGCGCTCGCAGTTTGTGAGCGTCTGTTTACGGATGTAATTCTCTGGCACGAGGTCTTTATACGTATTGAGCACCTCGATGTAATATCCGAACACCTTATTGTAGCCGATACGCAGTTTCTTGATGCCGGTACGCTCCTGTTCGGCGCGCTCGATCTGCTCGAGGAATTCGTGCCCGCCGCTCACGATGGCGCGGAGAGAATCGAGTTCTTCGTTGTAGCCCTCGCGGATCATGCCGCCCTCGCGCACGGAAAACGGCGGGTTCTCGGCCAGCGCGCGGCCGAGCAGGTCCACCAGCGCCTCGTTGGGATCGAGCCCCTCGCGGATGCTCCGCAGCAGGTTCGACCCCGCCCCTTCGAGCAGCCCCCTGCGGGTGGGCACAACGGC
>JAEEGJ010014569.1_pt1 | contig 18611 bp, 17 predicted proteins | sample 8958761 | NCBI WGS metagenome assembly JAEEGJ01 (sample SAMN16246546, study PRJNA631951) | gut metagenome | biome: gut microbiome; feature: rumen; material: RS-attached | host: Bos | place: Iran: Karaj | collected 2018-10
CTTTATCAGGTAGTTGACACTGTTGGAAAGGTTCTTCACTTTATAGCAGTAACCGTCTATCTCGTGAAGAAGCTTCTTATTGTTATGTTTCTTTATCCTGTGTTCTTCCGAGAGTATCATGTTACATACCCCATATCTCTAAGTGACGAATGAAAGCGGCGATCTTGCCGATATATCGCTGTTATGTACTGTTACTTCCTTCAAAGCATCGAGTTTTTATGACGCCAGTAAAATACAGTGGTAACCGAGACAGAACATTCTTCTGCTGTTCCTTTGTGATTCTTTATCTAACAAGAAATACAAATTCTGAGTACAATCTTTACACTTCCGTTCTTAACGACATAAGAACATTCCAATAGATACATGCATTACCATCAGCAATACGTATTTCAGCAAGGAAGTTCTGTAAGTTGTCATCATGTTCATTTACATTGTTGGAAAGGGGCAATTAAAACACAATATGATCAGTGAAGGATAATTTCTTATATGCAGCAATGATTTCATTCAATTCTGAAATCTTTCTGGCTCCCTAAACAACAAACAAATGTTCTATTTATATGATAGAACCAGAACGATTATTTGTCAACTATGAAGTATAAAAGAGCCTCCTTCTTTTATGCGGTTAACTCCGACAGGAACATATAAAATGTTGTGGTCTTCATCCGAACCTCCGAAGATAGGAGACATAATGTGCATCCTCTCCAGATTGCCTTTTTTACATTCAGCCTTTGCCTTTTCGATCGAATCGATCTCTTCAAAAGAAACAGTCTTTTTCTTCTTAAATGCATCAAATAAACCCATATGTATCCTCCACCGATTGAATTAATAAGTGCTTCCGATATAAACGATTATCATATAGAAGAAAAGTACGACGGCGATGATAAAAACAGCTTCAAGGATCATCGCTATGATGAACATCACCGTGATGCCGGCCTTGCGCTTGCGGTGCTGCCTCTTAGCCTTGATTCCGTCTATGATGAAAAGAATTACCGATAAGATAACAAAACCCGATATAGCCGTTGAAAGCGCCATCGATATATACATCTGCGCAGTGTCAAATATACTGTTCATAATAATCATCCTTTCACATGCTGACTCCCTATCCTAATATTATATACACAGAGTAAAAACAAAAATGTTGCAGTGTGTTCTTAAATATGTCATTTCAATTTGTTAAAATCTATTTATAGTTTTCTTGTGAATGAGGGTTTAAGAAAATGTCAGAGAATGTCCATGTAGCAGACGGTATTAACTTAACGAGCACGGAAGTACACTGCCCCAGCTGCGGCGGTACCATAGGCGTAACATTCGATCCTGTCAGCAACACGCTGCACTGCCCGTTCTGCGGTACATCGACCAAGCTTCCGGAGCCCGATTCGGCACCGGTCGTTCAGGAGCTCGACTTCAACGCAGCCGTACAGCGCGCCAGTGTTAACTGGGGAAAGATAAAGAAGCTCGTTGAATGCTCTAACTGCGGCGGCCAGGCGCTTTACGATGCCGAGCAGGTTACAGGCGCATGCCCTTTCTGCGGCTCGACGAGCGTTACATCCGCAGCTGAGAATTCGCAGATCATGGCTCCCGCGGCCATCATACCTTTCGATGTTCCCAGAGATCAGGCACAGCAGTGCTGGATGAATTATCTGAACAGAAGGCATTGTGTAGCCAAGAAAGCTTACGAATGCAAACTTGAGAACATAACACCCCTCTATCTCCCGTTCTGGACTTTTGATTCATACACGATCGCATCCTACATCGATGAGCTGCACTATTCAGATTTTAATGGAAACCATTGGTCCAAGTATTTCAAGGGTGTGTGGGGTCACAACTTTGACGATCTCGTCATTTTCGCATCCGACAAGATCTATCACCCGTTCATCTCCAGAGTTCAGACTTTCGACTTCGAGAAGTCCCTTCCGTATTCGCCTGAATATCTTGCGGGAATACCTGCCGAGAGATATACGGTAGGTCTTAATGATGCCTGGGAGCGCGCGAAAAAGCTGATGCCCAGGACCATCGAACAGGAGATCAGAAAATATGAGAAAAAACTCCACGGCGGATATCCGCTGACTCCCAAATACGCCTGTAGCCACTATAACGTCAAGTTCAGGTACCTTCTGGCACCCATTTATCTTGCAACATACAAATACGGCAAAAATACCCTGCGTGTAGCCATCAATGGTCAGACAGGCGAAGCATGCGGCGACGTGCCTACATACCTCTTAAAGATGATACTGCTCTTCATTCTTCTCGGAATAGTGCTCCTGGGGCTTTCTGTCGGACTTATATACTTAAGCGCTCAGCTCAACCAACGCACCGGGATAAATCTGCTTTTCTGATCAGGAAATATTGCCGGTAAGTCTGAGGATAAACATCACAGTCGCGTAAATACCAAAGCAAGCACCGACTATAGAGAGAACCAGGCCCGCAATAGCCGAGCCTCTGTTGCCGAGCTTATCTGAATCTGACATACCCTTGAGCGAGAAAACAATACCGAGTATAGCCGGAATGGCGTTAACGCATCCGATATACATTGTTGCCATCGTAATGATACCGCAGATAAGGCCTCTCTTTGCATTCGGGTTCTCCGGACTGATGGGCCTCGGCGGTACGATCTGGACACGCTCCGCGGCCTGATAGGCATTATAATCGATCTCTACTGACTGAGCCAAAGGCTGTCCTGCCGGCTGCTGTACAGGCGGCAGGACAGGCTGAGCTGCATATACAGGTACACTCTGAGGCGCAGGAGCCGGTGCAGGTGCGGGTGCCGGTGCTGAAGCCAGCTTTGGCATGAACAAAACCTCAGCACCGCAGGCAGTGCAGTAAGCCTGGCCGTCAGGAACAAAAGATCCACATGATTCACAATACATAATCTGCCCCTTTCCAAAAAACAGCTTTTGCAAGTCAATTATATCAAAAAAGGGGGTTCAGCACGTGATTACAAGATGCTCATTTGCAATATCGTTATATACTTTGCATCCCCTGCCTGACACATCGAAAACATGGACAATATCAGACAGATCGTCTTCTTCGGCAAATTCACCGGTAAGGTCAGGCGAATCACTGAGCTTCTCGGGATGGAAATGAATGGTTTTCGGGTTGTTAAACACAGCAGTATAAAGGATCTCCGCTTCCACGAGGTCCTGGAAGATGTGGCTTCCGTAAGACAGTTCGGGATTGTAGCCTGCCTTGGTCTCTTCAGTCTCGCATATGATCTCAAATGCGCTGATGTCCGCAAACGACGTAGGCACACCGAGCTCAGGCGAGGTCGTTCCGACGCGGCCCGGAACTATCAGCATCATGTGCTTTCCAAGGTCTCTATAGTGCCAGTTGATCTTTCCGATAAGCCTTGCGACCAGGGTCTTGTCCTTGTACGGCATGTTGTAGTATTTGACCGGATCGACATACACGATAACATCGAGCTCTGATGCCTTGGACATTCCCATCGTGCTGCCCTTGCTCTCGAGCAGGATATTGTCCTCGGAAATGCCTTCCGGGATAACGGTTCCGGACGAAGTCTTCTGCACCTGCAAAGGCCTGCACTGCAGTAGGTCGACAGAGTAATCCCCGTTATCGGAGATGTTGATCGTAAACTCTGTATCGACAGGATAATCGTACTCATCCTGAATGCAGCGGAGCATTCTCTTCATCTGCTCCATGAGCTGTTTATTCGCCACAAGACCCTTGCACGAGATGAACTTTATCTGCCTCGGTCTGCCCATCTCGCGGAGTCTTGATTCGGCTTCATAGTCGTGCTCGAGCAGGACATTTTCGAGATATCTGGGGATATCAGCTTCAAGCTTCTCGTACGGGAGCTTCTCGAGAGAATGCGAAGACATATTGATGACCTCTGCCTTGCCCTGCGAGAACTTGTGCTTGTCCGCAGAAGACGAATACGAAGACTTCTCAGGCATATCGAGATTTACGATCCTCGGGTACGACCCCTCAGTCCTGTCGACGGCGGAGGTGCCGAGACCCATGACGAGCCTTAACATGCCGGCTGTCGGATCGGAGTCCTTCATGACCCTGTAAGGGCTGTATGAATAGCCTACGCCCGCTGCGCAGGGCATGTAGTAAGAACCGTAGTAAGAACCGGAAACGCGCTGGATAAGAAGCGCCATCTGCTCATCACGCTTATCAAGGCCTCTCCTCTTGCGGTAATCCAGTGCGGACATGCTCATCGAGCTCGCGTAGACGGTCTTAATCGCATTCTCGAACTCTTCAAGGCGCTCTTCCATAGAACCCCTGTTCACGCAGAATACAGATTCATATTTGCCTGCAAACGCATTGCCGAAGCCGTCTTCAAGAATACTGCTCGACCTGATGATGTAAGGATCCTGGCCGTAGTATTTGATGATGCGCAGGAACTGCTCTCGCATGGGTCCTGAGAACTCACCTTCCATGATCTTGCCTGCAAACTCTTCAGCGAGGGTAAAGTACCCTTCTTCAGTGCGCTGCTTTATCCTCAGATCCCACAGTTTGTTGTCGACGATATATGTGTAGTAAAGGTCCGAACCGACATAGAAAGAATCGTGCGGCTCAAGGTAATCCGCAATGTCCGGCTCCCTGTTCCTTATTATCGCTCTTGCAAGGAGCATGCCGCATGATTTGCCTCCGATCATGCCGGTACCGATCATGTGATCCCTCACTGCGAAATAATCCTCTGGCGTGAAATTCCTCTTCACCATCTCACGCATCTTTTCATCACGGGTCATCATGATGTTGCACATCCGCGAGCACTCTTCAGTAATATCCACCTGGCTCTCATGAAGGATCTTCGTGCGGTTGAAGAACCTGTCCCACGAGTCTGCGAACTGCTCTTCCGCAGAGCGCTGCGCCTGACCTAAAGTCTGGTAGAACCTGCTCGACTTAACGCCGTCTAGGATCGGCTGGAAACGCCCTGTATCAGGCTCATAAGTGTGCGGCAGGAACATCGTGTCGGAATTCCTGTTCCACACCTTCTGCGGCCTTACATAGATATTCCTGCTGTCAGAATAAACATCGATAAAAAGCTGCGTCGTATCAAGGATCTTATTGATCGCGTGCACCGAATGTTTTCCTCTTATGATCGGGAAAAATGCGACGGTATCGAGAATGAAAAGGAACGGACATGTGACCTTGAAAAAGTTGCCCATCATGAGGTCTGTCGCCCACGCGGTCTGAAGCTCTGACAGGCAGTCGAAAACATAGAATGCGTCAAAGCCCTCTTTCTCGATGACATTGTGGATATCGACCGTAAACGTCTCAAACCTGTGCGACAAAGGGATCTCAACGGTCTTGATCTCCGGACGGTCTTCGACAAGCGGCTCGTGGCTTGCGAACCTGAAGTAAATGATATTGCGCTTATCCTTTACCGCCTGCTCAATATAAGGCTCCATGAACAGCTTGAACTGCGACAGCTCCGAGACACGCCAAACCACGTTGTCGCCAAGCCTGATGTTATCGAACGCAGTATCCATCTCAGGAATGCCGCTCAGAACTCTGTCAAATGCTGCCATGACCGTCGCCTCCTGCTGATTTCAGTATAAAGGCAAGCGATACCGATAAGGCATACTTTCTAAGAATGGGAATAATGCCGTTTGTGAATGGAAAACAGCGGGGCATTCTATTCGGTAAATCCGAACCCGTCTGCCACATTCTTAAAGCTTTGTCTTATAACGCTGACGCATTGTTTTATCCGGTTTGTCGCTCATAAGCCGCCTCAATAGTACCTCTCGGCACGTTTCTCCCAATCCGGGACATCATATTTGTCTTCAGCGCTTGTGTTTTTCGAGACAAAAGCACCTTTGGGGATATTGGCCTTCTTCTCTGCTTCGGCCTTCTTCCTGCGCTCTTCCTCAGTGAGTCTTCTGACCTGCTCCGTACCTGAAGGACCGTTGGTATCATTCGTGATCAGGTTATGCTGCACATATGTCGTGCACTCGGTTTTTTCCATCCTGTTGCATTTGGAAGTAAAAGTTGCCTCAGCGTTGTAGGTCTTGCTGTCTCCGCGGCTGTCACCGATGTTATTGGATTTATCGAGCATCGATCCACAGATCCAGAGCGCGAGTCCTATTCCGAATGCCAATGCGAAAAGGCCGGCGAAAAAATTGATCATAAGCTCATCCCTGCCTTTTCTTCGTGAAGCTGAACATCGCCTTGTCCTGCGTAAGACGGATATTCTTCATGACTCTCTTAACATTGGCAACCCCGGTCGAGAAGAGCGTGCCGATACCGATGATGATAAACAGCATTATTCTCATGTCGCCTTTGTCCAGATTCCTGCCGGAAGCGAACATCGATGTAAACATTTCCTTAAATATGAAGAACGACAGCACTGACGCCGTTAAGGCGATAACAGTGACCAATATACTGAACAATGCCTTTTTCCACGGCAGAGCGCATACGACTTTGCCCGTGTCACCGTTAACAAGGATCGTATGCGGCTGATCCTTGTATCTGAAAGTAATGAACCACGCAGGGAGCATTGCATATTTCATGTCGGTGTCGACATCTACGGACGGATAGGAATCCACGACCTTGCAGTCAAATGCGTCAATGTCTTTCTCCGCCGCTTTGATAAAGAACTCCTTGCCCCTCTCCAGTGCAGCCCACCTTACATCGCTGTAAGTAACGTCCGAGACATTTGAATAAAAGCCTGCAAGATAATCTTCGTCAAATGCCTTCAGATGATTCAGATCGAAGGGTTCCAGCTTCGAGCTGCTGTCATCGGAGATCACTTTTGCGGCATCGACCGGAAGGTCCTTGAACTTTAGATATCCGGTGCGTCCGAAATATCTCTTAACGCTCTTCTTGCCTTCGTTTACCGAACCTTCAAAGATCATCGTATCATAGTACGTGGCATTGACGATCCAGTACGGAATATAGATTCCCCTGCAGCAGTCGATCGAGAAATTCTTGATCGCCCTCGGTACAAACGCACCCTTCTTAATCGTATCTCTTGCCAGCATTACGGCCTGCGTCTTCGTGATCTTGAAAGGCATTACAAATTCAGGCTGCTTCTGCCTTGCTATCCTGCTGAAAACGACATTCGGATTGCCGCAGTACACACACATCGTCGACGCCTCGGTACCGTTTATTATGATCTCGCCGCCGCACTCGCTGCACGAATACACGTAGCAGTCCATGAACTCTTCTTCGTCCGAGTTATAAACCTCAGAAGCATCTTCAGCCCTCAGGTCCAGCCTGTACGCCTTCGCTTCCGATTCAACTTCTTCCGGCGTAAACTCGCTGCCGCATGCAGAACAGAGCATCATCTGCGATACCGGATCAAACACCAGTGCGTGACTGCAGTTCCTACACAATGTGGCCATATGGATCTACCCTCTTAATTCCTTTTCGACTTTGTTAAGTCAAGAATAATTATATCAATCTCTGATTTGATTAGGGAAATACCTTATGTTAAATCTTTTTCCTGCGGCTTAAGATAAAAAACCCAATCACAGGGGCGATGAACATTGCAAGATATACAAGCGTGATCCAGGGCTGGTAATCGACGTAGAATTGCTTGAAAGTAAGACTCCACGGGTGCTTGATGAGTACCCAACCGACAAGATCGATCACGATGCTGATACCTGCCCAGAGAGCGCCGGTAGCCATAGCCTTCTTAAGCGTGAGGCCGTTCACTTTTCGAAGATACAAAAGCCCGAAAAGCGTGAAAAGAATGATGTTATAAAGCGGGTGCCACGGCTTTGTCATCTCATAGCCCTGCCCCAGTCCGGGGCCTTCTGCCATGGAGCTCATGCCCAGAACGAGGATATTAAAGATCGTGTGGCCGATCCCCACCCAGGTGACCACAACGTAGCTTACTGCGTACCACAGAAGTGACATGCCGATATCTTTGCCGGTGCCGAATTCTCTTAATGATTTCTTATTCATAAATCTTCTCCTTTGGCCATGCTGCAGGCATCGTTTCGTTATGCCTGTATTCTAAAATCAGCCATGCGGAAAAGATTTATATAAGGCTTATATAGTTCTTAATTCTGTCTTAAATCTCGTATTACTTCCAATTCGGGTGGAGATTATAACTGATCTTATCCCGGCATAAGCCGTCTTCCTCAAGCTCCTTAAGCTGTTTGCTGAGCATCCTTGAGTATTCAATCGAGTTTTATCACTGAATCACAGCACTCATTAATGAACTCGTAATCGTGCGTTACGACATAGACGGTCTTCCCTGCTTTCTTAAGCCTCTTTAGCTCCTGTGACAAGCGCATCATGTTAAGTTCATCCATTCCGCTGGTTGGTTCATCCATCAGTATTATGTCTCTGCCCGCTGCAACACTTGAAGCTATTGCAACTCTTTGTTTCTGCCCGCCTGAGAGCGCCATCGGATGATTTCCGGCCAAGTTCTTAATACCGAAACGCTCTAAGATCTCTAATGCCTTTTTCTTCTTCTCTTCTTCGCTTAACGAACCATCCATGCCGATAATCAACTCATCTAAAACACTTTCAGTAAACAGCTGATGGTTGACGTCCTGGAAAACAAGGTAACAGTCTTTACTCCGCTGCTTTCTCTTCCATCTTTTACCGTTCTGTGTGAGACTGTCCTTTTTGGTCTTATAAATGCCGCACATACACTTAAGGAAAGTGCTTTTACCCGCACCGTTATTGCCGACTATTGCAACTACCTGCTTTCCCGGAAGCAGCATATCCTCCACCGAAAGAGCCTGTGTCTTTCTGTCATATGAGTACTTGAGCCTGTTGATCCTTATAAAGTCTCTTATGCCGTCGTCAGACCGCTTGATGCATAGTCCGGGCTCTTCTAAAGGTCTGATTCCCATCTCCTTAAGAGATGAACTAAGATCGTTCATTTCTTCACGGTTAAATACATTCGCGATCCGTCCGCCCTTCATTACAATCAGGCGGTCCGCCAGATCCTTCAGAAAGAATAAACGGTGCTCGGCTATTATTATGGTCTTACCCTGTTGCTTCCATTTCCCGAGTACACATTTGAGCTTTTCAATGGATTCGGCATCAAGATTTGAAGAAGGTTCATCAAGAACGATAACCTTAGGGAACATAACCGCTACGCTTCCGCAGGCTATACGCTGCTTCTCACCGCCGCTTAGTTCAAAGATGCTTCGTCCTCTAAGCTCTTTTAGATCCAGTTCTTCCGTTACTATATCCATCCTCCTGATTATTTCTGAAGGATCCATTGCGATATTCTCTGCGGCAAAAGCAAGTTCACTGTCAGTATCGACATTGAAGAACTGGCTTCTCGGATTCTGGAAAACACTTCCGACCGATTTCCCCAATTCGGCAACAGATTTACCGATGATATTCTCACCGTCAAGAAGGAGCTCCCCTGTTACGGTTCCGGGATAGTAATTGGGAGCAAGACCGTTTATGAGCCTTGTAAAGGTTGTCTTTCCGCAGCCGCTCTCACCCGTCAGCACGATCAGTTCGCCTTCTTCAATGGTCAGATTGATATCGATGAGATTACCCTTGTCGGTCTTATTATTCTTATATTGGAAGTTGATATTCGAGAATGTGATCATGTTCCGATTACACCTCCCAAGAATACGTGTGCAAACAGCCCTGCTGCTGAACACAGGGCAAGAATGATGTCCAGGAAAGAAAAGCCGATCTTCGCGATATGAGTTCTCCTGCCGTCTACAGAAAGGCATTTAGTCATCGATGCTGCCGAGAGTTCATCTGCAATCTTGGATACCGACATCAGGATCGGAACCATAACATACTCCAAAACATCCAGAGGGTTTCTTCCTGCAAGACCAATGCCCCTCATCTTCATGGCGTTCTTAACATCCTGCCATTCCTCTTTCAGAGTCGGGAAAAAACGGAACATTACCGCAAACGGTATTACGATCACCTTCGGAACATACATCCGTTCCATAGACGTAACAAACTCACTTACTGTCGTGGTCTTCATCAGGTAATACGCCATCATTACTCCCGCAAGGAAGCGTGACAGCAAGCCGGTAGTAAACAGCAATATGATGAGGAGTACCGGATGGATATCCTGCAGGGTAAATCTCTCAAGCAGGAACACATAAAGATACAAGCCAAAATAAATAAATGAACCTCTGAACCAGGTCTCCCTCATCATCAGGAAAAAGGGGATCAGTGCAAAGACAATCCTCACGGGCACGAAAATGCCCGTGATCTTTCCCGTCATCATAACCACGTTGATAACTACAAGTAAGAGCAGTTTTGTTCTCGGATCAATCTTTCTCATTCAACAAGATTTGCCTTGGCAAAATGCTTTCTTAAGATCCTCTTGGCAAAAAGCCCACCCAGGAATCCGCCGACAACCGCAATGACGATCATTCCGATGAACATCCAGTCAGGTGTAAGCGATCTTATTACCTCTACATACTCCTTGCCATATCCTTCTTCGAGATTGGCAAGATAGCTGTCTCTGTAGCCAAAGAACAAAGGAAGTCCCATACCGGCTGACCAGAGCATCATTGTTCCGCAGCACACAGGGCCGAATTTGATCTTGCTGAAATCTGCTTTCATCCAGATAAGATCCGTGATGAGTCCTGCAGCAAGTCCTATTACGACACAGGGCCAGGGTCTTCCCATCAGTAATGTGATAAGACCGAGAAGAACTCCCATGATCGTGATCATGCCGAACTTCTTGACCTTTGTTAAGAAGATCATGACCGGGATAGCTCCAAGGAATCCCTCAATGATCCCTGCAAATATGAATGCCTGCGGGATAAAACCGAGCATCGCTACCAGAAAGATACAAAGGAAATGCAATGCCGTATAGATACCGATATTGATTAAATCTTTTACCTCAAACTTCTTCATGTTGTTTTTGCTCCTTTCTTCCAAGCAATATCTGTATTGATCTTTTCCATGAATATTTTGTATAAACCGCCTTTATTCATAAGCTCGTTATGCGTACCGCACTCTTTGATAACACCGTCATCAACTACCAGGATCTCATCAGCATTTCTGATAGTCTTAAGCCTGTGTGCAATAACAAGCAGTGTCTTATCCTTTACCAGTTCACTGATAGCTTCCTGGATAAGGCTCTCGTTATCCGCATCAACGGAAGCTGTTGCTTCATCCAATATGACAATAGGAGAATCTTTGAGAATGCATCTTGCTATAGAGATACGCTGCTTCTCTCCACCAGATAAGGTCGCGCCGCCTTCACCGATCACAGTATCGAAGCCGTCGGGAAGTGCCATTATAAAGTCATAGCAGCGGGCCTTTTTCGCAGCCTCGATAACTTCTTCTTTAGTTGCATCAGGACGTCCCATAACGATATTGTTATAAATGGTATCCCGGAAAAGATATACACGCTGGAATACCATGCTTATCTGCTGCATCAGCTGCTGCATGGATACGTCTCTGATGTTGACACCCTTTACCCTTACCGTTCCGGAATTTACATCCCAGAATCTTGCGAGGAGATTTGCGATCGTGCTCTTTCCGCTTCCTGAAGGACCTACAACGGCAGTCATTGTATTGGGCTCCATCTTAAATGAGATGTTCTTCAATACTTCCTTCTCGTCATATGCAAAAGAGACATTCTCGAATTCGACTTCCGGGCCGTCATATTTATGAGGGAATATGCATTTCCCGCTCTCATCGAGTTCCGGAACAGCCAGAACCTCTTCTATCCTGTCCATGCAGGCGCTCATGACAGTAAGCCTTGTGGATTCGTTATAGAGCGCATATACGGGCACATAGAGATCGAATAAGAAGAGCATCATGGCAACGAAAGCTGAGGTTGTGATAATGCCGTTCATAACCAGAAGTGCACAGACTCCGAGCGTAAGCGCCGATCCTGTGGCGAAGATAACACCGAGTCTGATATTCCAGGGATGGACCACATGCTCAAACTTGATGTTTTCCTTGCAGCTCCTGTCGAAATTATCGGTCAGATCTTTGGAAGACTTGCCAAGCATATTGAATGTCTTGATTATGTTCATTCCTTCGGTGTAATCGATTACGGCTGAAGTAAGACTCTCCGCCTGTGCCTGACGCATATTGGAATGCTTCTGGATCTGCTTCTGAGAAGCCTTACCGCATAAGATGATCGCTGCAACTGTGATCAATCCCACAATGCCTACCCTGTAATCGAAAATAAAGAGGAAGATGATCATGATCGCTTCTGAGAAGAAATACGTCATCAGCTGGGCGATCTGTGACATGCACACTTCCTCGACCATGGACATATCAGTAGTAAGGATCGATGAGATCTTACCTATGTTTCCTTCAGTGTAGTAACCCATCGGAAGGTTCTTAAGATGTTCACCTATTGCTATTCTCATATCTGCGAACATCTCAAAGCCCGTCGCAGACTGAAGCCTGTCACCGATGTATTGAGCAAAAATCTGGAGCAGAAGGATCGCTGCCATGGCGATCGAAGCCTTCATAAACAGATCTGTAACATCAGTTCCCTGCAAGAATCTGTCAATGACAACAAAAGCTACGATGACAGGGCTCTTCATAAGAAGTCCTTTTATAAAACAAAAGATATATGCCAGTCTGATCCTGAGTTTTCTCTTGCCGGCAGCTTCGACGATCCTATGTATTAACTTGATCATAGTCTTACACTCCCTCCTTTATCTGCCACTCACCTGTCTTTGCCTGGGCATCCCACAGATGCTTATACTCATCATTTCTGCCAAGCAGTTCTTCGTGAGTGCCTATATCACTGATGTTCCCGTCATTAAGAACAACGATCTGATCAGCTTCAACGATCGAAGGAAGTCTGTGAGCGATGATGATGATGGTCTTATCCCTGATGACCTGCGAAATAGCAGCATTCATCTTCTCCTCATTCTCCGGATCTATAAATGCAGTAGCCTCATCGAGAACAATGATAGGCGCATCCTTTAAGATCGCTCTTGCAAGAGCAATACGCTGTCTCTCACCGCCTGACAGCATCTTTCCGCTGTCACCTACCTTTGAATCTATTCCCATAGGAAGTCTTTCAAGAAAATCACTGCACTGCGCACGTTCGGCAGCAGCAAGGACCTCGCTTCTGTCTGCATCAGGCTTTCCGATAAGGATGTTCTCATATATCGTTGTATTAAAGAGGAACTGCTCCTGTGATACATATGAGATCTCATCATTAAGAGCTTCAAGAGTCATATCCGTGATATCCTGTCCGCCAATTGAGATCGAGCCGTCATTCAGATCATAGAAATGTACCAAAAGCTTAGCCAGCGTGGATTTGCCGCTTCCTGACTCACCGACAAAAGCTGTCATGGAATTCTCTTTGATCTCGAAAGAAATGCCGTGGATTACTTCAGCATCCTTATATGAGAATCTCACACTATCAAAACGGATATCGTGGTTCTTACCTTCAAATCCGTTACTTCCCGCCTTAAGCCCTTCGCCTTCAGTCAGTTTCTCAAGTGCCGATATCTTATACTGAAGCTGAGGCAGCGTGGAACCGTAGCTTCCTACCTTGAGCAGCGGTGTTCCGACAGAGACAGTTAAGCAGATAATGAGAGCAAACTGTGAAAGTGTGAGTGTACCGTTTGCAAGGAATATAACGCCTGCAGGAAGTGAGAATATCGTCATGCAAGGCAGAAGGCTTGTTGTAATGGCAAGGAATGGCCAGCACACTTTATACCAGCCCAAAGTGTAATCCCTGTAATTAACAACGTCTTCCTTATACTTCCTGAATGATTCCTCATGACGGTTGAATACTTTTACGACCTCCATGCCGTTAACATACTCGATTATGGTGTTATTCATCTTTGCTGCAGCAGCATAGTATTCGTTCATTTTCTTCATGCACGAACCGAACATAACAAAACTTACGACAAGCGAGAGGCCGAGTGCGGCAACGCTGAGCAGAGCCATCCTTACATCCACAAAGAACATTGCAATGATCATGACTGCAGCACCCATCAGGTTGGAAAAGCCCTCCGGCACAGCATGCGCCAGCAAAAGTTCAATACCGTCAATATCATCTGTAAAGACCTTTTTAAGCTGACCGGTTCCAATATCCTGGATATTGCCGAGCGGCATTTTCTCTATCCTGCTCTGCACATAAGTTCTGATGTTCTTCAAAGTATTGAAAGCCCCTTCGTGCGAGAACTTAAGACCGTAGCAATACAGTATCTTATAAGCCAGAATGCACAGGAAGAACATAAGAACTCTTACCAAGACGTAAGGTGCGCTTATACTCTCCTTGTTGAGCAATGGTTCTATTAACTGGTAAACCAGTATATACGGAACCATCGAAAACAATACGCCTGCTGTAAGTATCATCATCGCAAGGAAAGTTTTCTTCTTATATTTTCCGGCATATTTAAAGACATAGGAAATCATATATGTCCCTCCTCAAAGAAATTCTTAACGAACTTTTCTTTAGTCTTCGCGTACTTCTTGGTCAGGCCTTCATCTATATCCAGAAGTCTGCGGTAATCCATGAATGAGCAGATATTAGAGGTAAGTGTAACTATCTCCTCCCACGAATAGTCATGAATAAAGGGTTCACAGACAGCTTTCCAATAAGCGGCGTCGATGATATGAAGATCCGACTCGGAGATCTTCTTTTTTGTAATCCCGCGTTTATAAGCCTGCAGATAAATGCGGTAATTAGATTCACTCATCTTAGTTGCCAGATCATGCTCAAAATCCTGATACTTGGTACCGGAACTGCAGCGGAGCAGCATCGTAAACGGTTCCTTACGTTCCATGATCATCCTGAACCAGTAGAGCATGACTTCATCGCTCATATACCAGCAATTGACAAGGAATTCCTCTGACTGGGGGTGCTTAGACAGCTCTTCTTTAGACTTGAGGCACTTGAAGATAAAATCGGAAGTATCTTCAACTATTGAGGAGAATAATTCCTCTTTGCCTTTGAATCTTTTATAGAGTGCTCCCGTCGTTACCTCGGCTCTTCTGCAAATATTTCTCAGGGATGCCTTCTCAAAACCCTTTTCCAGAAACTCTTTTCTGGCACACTCCATTAAACGTCCGTCGATTGACTTATCTGCTGACATATTCATTCCTTAAGTACGGATTACCGATAACACTGTTATCTGAAACTACATAATGTTAGTTTAAACTAACTTTTGAGTCAATAGTTTTTTCTTGTTTTTGGAAAAATAAAGGTACCACAAAGTGAGAACTGGCATTATTATGATATGCCGATCCCGATACGATAAATACCGCAAGATATGGCTCCTGCGGTATTTTTATTTTATAAAGAGGACATTAGATAGTTGTTCGTATCGACGTTCATCAGACACTAAACCAAGTATCAACTAACGAGCTTGGTATGTTATATTCACGAATTTCCACTCTATTGCCTCCGCATATCCCTGTCTTTTAGAATCAAGATAAGCCCGGGGACTTAATGTCCCCGATGCTTTTCTCTTTTCTTCTGCTGCTTCAGTTCAAACTCACGCTTTTCTTCAGTCAGCTTCTGCTCGCGGCTTCTGATCCTACGTTCCTGTTTGTTCTGCTCCTGTTGCAGTTTGATTGCCTGCTGCGACTTGGTACCGATACCGGTTGCCGAAGTCTGCTTTCGCGCTTCGCGTTGAATCCTCTTGGGGTTCTTCGCGATATCTTTTACAACAGTGTCCACAGCCGGGCTGAAATGAAGTCCTGTGTAGTATCTGAGAACATATTCGAACAGCTCATAATCTTTCGGTTCCGCACCGAAGACCACTCTCGCAGCCGATATCTTATGGTTCTCGATAACCTCGAAAACACCTACCCAAAAAGGCTCCTCAAAATACACAGTCAGGTTACAACGTATTTTGCCCATGACAATCCCTCCTTTAAGATTGATGAGCAAAGAACGGACAACCCGGAGGGGCAGGTTACTTACCCTGTAAAACAGGACGGCCGGGCTACCTACCGGCTCTGGCGTATCTTGCGATACACGTTGCGTTTTTATCCTTGCATGTTACGTGATAATTATATCATCTGAAACATAATGCAAGAAGGATCAGAATGTTAAAATTCTGTTCATAGGTGAATATCATGTTTTTCAGTGAAAACAACCGTCGAGAATTAAGTGGTTTTATAAATCCGCAGTTTTGCAGCATTTCGCAAAATACGGATTTGCTATGCTTTAGAACATATTACGGATAGAAGTCTCAATAACAGATTCAAGCTGTACTTGAGTTGTTCTTATTGATCGAGAGCAACGGTGACACATCCCGCATCATCTGTCAGGACAACGTAAGAATCGGATATCAAAATCCTGGCATCAATGGAATCAAGGGGATCCGTACCCGGCGCCGGTACGGTCGCATACAGTTCAGCCTCAGAGATCGAAGTTCCTCTGAAGATACTGTAGGTGTTGTCAGGTCTGTTGTATATCAGGTAATAGATCGTTCCGTCATAGAAATTAAAGTCATTCGCCTGTCTTATCCACTGATCGTACGGATTCTCCCAATGGCCGCTGAAGTTGATCAGCCCCTGTGCTTCTCGTGCATATTCGTCATATGCATATCTGGTTCCGTTATATTCGATCCACCAGAAATCATCGTGGTTGAGTATAAGACCGTTATAGAAGCTTTCCATCGAACCGTAATCTATGAATCTGGTTCCTGTTGAACATCCCCAGGCATATCTCACGACGGATGACACATCGGGATCACCGTCTGCTACTGAGATCGTATAGACATCAAACCTTGTACCGTTCTCCGGATTACCTGCGATAAAGAATAATCTTCCGTCCCTGATACCTACCAGAGAAGAACAGAAAAGCCTCTCACCTAACCCGTCGGGAAAGCTCTTCGATTCATATTCCGTTATCTCTTCGGAACTTATATCCATCACGCAAAGCGTAAAGTATCCGCAGCCTTCGGACCATTCCAGAGGTCTGTCGATACCGCCCCATTCCTCGGTATACTTAAGATAGAACAGGCGTTCCCCGTCAGAGACGAGATTACACACCGGGATATACGCCGCCTGATCCAAAGTAACATAATCACCACTGCCGTCCGTCTTCAAGATACCGTATCCTCCGTCGGACATCTTGGCCACAAAGAAGAGATCACCGTCCGAAGATACAGCACCTCTGAAGTTATTATCGATCCCGATCGGGACAGTATCGCAATCTTCGAACTTGTCCGCACGATACATATCGTAACTTTGAGGTATACGAAGATAATTCACCTGTCCGATAACAAGTCCCAAAGAGACTATCGATACTATGACCGCAGGCAGGAAGTACAACTTGCTGAGCTTTACATCATTCTTTACGAAATTGTATATAATAGCTCCCGCACTTATAAGGAAATACAACATGGCTCCGAGATACAGCGGAAATAAGGCCATTCTAGGCGTCGGCTCGAACATATATCTGTAGACGGATAAGATCAAAGTCCCCATGGTCACGAGAGCAATGATCGAGGCTGTCGCATCGCAGATCATGGAAACTTTGGATCTGCCTGCATGAAGCTGCCATGCGGCATATACCTGGAGCAATATTACAAGTGCCATCATGATCAGGGACAGCTGAACGACAGATCTGAATTCCGGGATCTTCAAAGTAATCCCGAAGATCGACTCTCCCTTTATGAGACTCGTCACATAAAAAGGAGTACCATCCTTATACGTCTTAAAGATATAAAGCGCTGCGATAACGATCGAGATGATCTTGGTAAAATACCAATCAGTCTGGTCGATTCTATCCTCGTTCTTCTTTGTCATATCCCCTACCAACTTCCTATAGTTGTTAATGTCATTCTAACATATGGCGCACAAATAAACATCCACCGGTCGAACCGGTGGTTTTACCCAAGCGGGCATAGCCCTTACTCCTCGCCACGCGTCAACGCGTAAATGCTACTGACATTCGCGTTGCTGTTACTTACGCTTAAAAGGCCCAACTTCCGGCATTGTCAGCTGCTCGCCAAGTTGATCTTCCTTTAGCTGATTTCTGATGTATTCCGCAATTCGTTTTGTATTCTTTCCTACTGTATCTACGTAATATCCTTTACACCAGAACTCCCTATTTCTATATTTGTACTTTAGTTCCCCGAATTGCTCATACATCATAGTACTGCTTTTACCCTTCAGGTATCCCATAAATGTACTTACGCTGTACTTGGGTGGTATCTCCAACATCATGTGGATGTGATCCGGACATACTTCCGCCTCCAGGATATTCACGCCTTTCCACTCACATATTTGTCGCAGTATCTTACCTATTGCTTCTCGTTTTTCCCAATAGAATACCTTTCTCCTATATTTCGGCGCGAATACCACGTGGTATTTGCAATTCCATTTTGAGTGACTTAAACTGTGTACATCATTCAAGCTCATTTGAATGACCTCCCTTGTATATTATTCGCTTTGTCAGTAGCGTTTAAATTATACAAGGGTTTTATTTTCCTCATCGGTTAACCTTGGTTGAACCACGCGTCAAACGCGTGGTTTTCTGACACAAAAAACCGCTTATCCGGAAAGATAAGCGGTCAGTAAACAAAGTTATTAAGTATCCTGAAAGTTATTCTTTTCCGTGAGTCTGATATTGACACAAAGCAGTTGTACCAAGCACTGTCTCGTACGTGGTTGTGGTAGTAGTACCGGTTGTTGCCATTGCGAATACTCTCACGTCAGTTTCCTTTCGAAGTGTGATTTCTTTGAAGTCTACCCTTAGATAAAAGATGTGTCAACCAGGAATATCTTTGCCACATTTTTAGACC
>JAEEGJ010014571.1_pt1 | contig 18608 bp, 17 predicted proteins | sample 8958761 | NCBI WGS metagenome assembly JAEEGJ01 (sample SAMN16246546, study PRJNA631951) | gut metagenome | biome: gut microbiome; feature: rumen; material: RS-attached | host: Bos | place: Iran: Karaj | collected 2018-10
CGGTAAGGTTGTAAACGTAGGTGTCCTCGAACTGCTTTGAAAGCGACATAATCTTCATATCGCCGGCATGCTCGGAAAAATACGGATATTTTTCTTCATCAAGGAAGAAAATCTTTGGTTTTGCTGTGTTAAGAAGATTCTCTACTTCATGCTCATGAAGACCGTGGTCAATCGGAACGATTACACCACCACAGAAGTGTGTCGCAAGAAATACTGTTGCCCATTCCGGTGAGTTCTTGCCTGTTACGGCAACTCTGTCTCCGGCTCTTATTCCCTGCTCGTAAAGCCAATAACTAAGTTTTTCGACGTTTGCGAGAACCTGTTTGTAAGTGAGCGTATTTCTATCTGGCTCAAAAACTGTAAAACATTTTCTTTCAGGATAGCGTTCTACTGTAATCCTGAACATTTCTGGAATTGTGGGCCATTCGCCTGTGAAACTCTTTCCTCTCCATGCATCAAGGAATGCCCATGGAAGTTCTTTCTGCTTTGTCATTTTCCTTCCCTATAAACTCGAATTTTTAGAAAAGACAGTTTTTTCCTGTCATATATATAGAGTACAACAAAAAGGAAAAAGTTGCACGACATTTTGATAAAATTTGTTTTTTTGTTCGTGATTCGCGCCGAGGCTGGTAGAAATTCGGTAAACCCGCGCGGAAAGCACCAAATTGCACTCGGCGCCAGCACCCGACTGACGCAGGCATCCCGCATTAAACGTAGCGTTTAATATCTTTTGGCTCTATCAAATCAAGTTTGCGTGCGGTGATATACGTTCCGAACATCATCGTTACAACGTCGATTGCGGCTGCGAACGAACAGATAACAGGAATCGCCGGCTTAAGCAAAAGATACCCTGCCTCGAAGCCCCTGCCATACTGCGTACAAAGTATTATAAGAGCTGTGTACATTCCGCCGGAAGGCAGTGCGCCAAGGCAGAACGAAAGCAGGCACGATGTTGTTGTAATCCAAACGATATCAGAAGCAGAAATGCTCAGGTTTGAATACGATTTTAATATGACGATAAAAGCTATTATCAGTGTAAGAGCAGAACCGCCTCTTGCAAAAACAGAAAAAAGAGGCAGGGAAATTGTTCCTGCTTGTCTTTTTACGCCAAGGCTGTCTTTTGCGTGTTTGAGCGAAATTGCAAGCGAAATATTTGAATCGCCCGTTATAAAAGCCGAAAGAATCGGTGCAATGGACGCATACAGCACTTTGTATGGATAGCGTTCCTTGCATAGAAGGAAAAGCATAAGCGGATAAAAAACAACTGCAATCAGTATGAAATCGCCGAGCAAAAGCAGAATAAGCTTATTGTAAATGCCAGTCTGCACGACGCTCATGAACGAAATGAACCATCTGCATGAAATTGCGATAAGCCCGATTGAAAAAACTTCAACAACAATCGAAAGAATGTTGAAACAAACCCTGGAAAGCGAATCGAAAAGGCTTATAGCGGGTTTAGATTCATTTGTTTCCGTGTTGCAGCCCGCTCCCGCGAAAATTGCGAATACAACAATCGGCAGATAAAATACGCCGTCAATAAGCACTTCAAAACTTGAATACGGAAAAAGCTTCAGGATATTTTCTTTTAGCCCTGTAGAAACATTTTCAGAAACAACATCTACAAGAATAGGAATGCGCGGGAGCTTGAAAAGCGTTACCGAGCCCAAGCCCAACAGCGCAAAAATAACCGAAGAAAGAATTATTACAAGGAATGTCAGCAAAAACATTTTCAGCATCATATTTGTTTTGCGCAGCTGGAAAACCGCAACAGATATGCTGAAAAAAAGTAGGGCCGGAAGAATGTATCTGCCAAAGCGAATAAAAACTTCCGAAATTATTGTCAGAATCTCTGATGAATTAAGCTTTTCCGCAGGAAAAACGAACGTCGAAATAATACCGAGCGCACAGCCGATTATATACTTCATCCAGATTTTTATGTTACTTTTCACATTCATAAGGGAAAGAATACCTTAACAGGCAAGGAGCGTCAAGTTTGTGTGAGGGGTTAGGGGGCAGTCGCCCCCTCGCTCGCACATTGTTGCTCGCTACCCCCACTCCTAGGGGCACCCCGTTAGAAGTATGTTGCCCCTAAAACCCCAAAAATCGGGCAGGGAATGAAGCGCGGTTAGCGCGATGTTTCGAGCCATGTGCGGAATACCCGGCCGTAAGTTCAGGCGGGAACGCCTGAACGACGGGCCCGCCCGTTTCCTTCGTAAAAAATCAGGTTTTATGCCAAGTATGCGTTGATTCCGGCTGCGGCTTTGCGGCCCTCGCCCATCGCGAGAATTACGGTCGCTGCACCAAGCACGATGTCGCCACCAGCCCATACGCCGTCGAGCGAAGTCTTTGAGTTTTCGTCAACTGTGATGTGGCCTTTTGCGTCCGCATTAAGACCGGGCGTTGTTTTAACCATAAGCGGGTTGGAACCGTTTCCAAGAGCGACGATAACCGCATCGCACTCAATGTCATGCTCGCTACCCTTAATTGCGACAGGGCTTCTTCTGCCAGAGGCATCCGGTTCGCCAAGCTCGTAAGAAAGTGCTGTTACGCCTTTTACGCGGCCGTTTTCGTCACCAAGGATTTTTACAGGGTTTTCCAAATAGCGGAAATTAACGCCCTCTTCCTCTGCATGGGCAACTTCTTCGCGGCGGGCAGGCATTTCGTTCTTTGTGCGGCGATAAATAACATCGACTTTCTCCGCGCCAAGACGATACGCCATACGTGCAGCATCCATTGCGACGTTACCGCCGCCGCAAACAACTACGTGTTTTGCAAGATACAGCGGTGTGTCCGCATGCTCGCGGTCGTAGGCTTTCATAAGGTTCGCGCGTGTAAGGTATTCGTTCGCGCTGAAAACACCGATAAGGTTTTCGCCTTCAATGTGCATGAACTTTGGAAGTCCTGCACCAGTACCGATAAAGGCGGCGTCGAAACCCTGCTCTTTTAAAAGCTGTGGCAAGGTTCCTGTGCGTCCGACAAGGAAGTTTGTGCGGAACTCAACGCCCATCTTTTTAAGCATGTCTATTTCTTTTGCAACGATAGCTTTTGGCAGACGGAATTCTGGGATTCCGTAAATCATAACGCCGCCAGCCTTGTGGAACGCTTCAAAAACTGTTACGGAGTGACCAGCACGGCGAACATCAGCGGCAACAGTAAGTCCCGCAGGACCAGAACCGATGATTGCGACTTTTTTGCCAGTTTCTTTTGCAACTTCTGGAACGGTCTGCAGGTTGTTCTCGCGCTCGTAGTCCGCTACGAAACGCTCCAGACGACCGATAGAAACGGCTTTCTCCGCGTTCTTGTATGTCTTTCCGACCGTGCACTGACCCTGGCACTGTTTTTCCTGCGGGCAAACGCGTCCGCAAATTGCCGGAAGAAGGTTCGTTGTCTTAATGATGTCAACGGCTTTTTTGAACTCGCCTTTTGCAACTTCGGCGATAAAACTAGGAATCGGAACGCTTACGGGGCATCCCTGCATACACGGCGCGTTCTTACACTGCAAACAGCGGTTTGCCTCTACAACCGCCTGCTCTTTTGTGTAGCCAAGCGCGACTTCGCTCATAAGGCGTGCGCGGGCTTTTGGCTCTGCGACAGGCATTTCCTGCTGGGGAATAGCCATTCTGTCTTTTGGGGTCAAAGCTCCGGCGGCAAGTTTTTCCTGAAGAGCCTTATATTCTTTTACAGCCGCTTCTGCAAGCTGTTCTTTACTGATGTATTCTGCCATTTTAATACTCCCGTCTGTAACTTAAGTTGCCCGGAAACGCGAAGTTTTCGGTGTGTAGTGCGCCGCACTAAAACGCGCAGATAAACGCGTTACTTGTTCAGTGCGTCTGCGGCGGCTTCCATCTTGCACTTGTGGAAAGCTTCCTGCTCTTGTTCCTTAAAGGACTTCATACGCATCATCATGTTGTCCCAGTCTACGGCGTGACCGTCGAACTCCGGACCGTCAACGCAGACGAACTTAGTTTCTCCGCCGATAGAAACACGGCAGCCACCGCACATTCCAGTTCCGTCAATCATGATTGTGTTCAGCGAAACAGTTGTCGGAACGTTGAACGGCTTTGTCGTGAGTGCGCAGAACTTCATCATTATCGGCGGTCCGATAGCGACAACTTCTGCCGGTGGAACTTCCTGGCTGCATATAGTTTTAAGAGGCTCTGTAACAAGACCTTTCGTTCCTGCAGAACCGTCATCGGTCATGATATAAAGCTCGTCGGCAAGTTCACGCATTTCTTTTTCAAAAATAAGAAGCTCTTTTGTCCTTGCGCCCATAATGACGATAACTTTGTTTCCAACAGCCTTATGCGCCTGAACAATCGGATGAAGCGGAGCAACACCGATACCGCCGCCAACACAGACAACTGTGCCTTTTTTCTCTATGTGGGTCGGATTTCCAAGCGGGCCAAGGATTGCGCCAAGCTCATCGCCTACGTTTTTGCGCGAAAGCTTAAGTGTGGTTGCGCCGACAGCCTGAAAAACAAGGACAATCCAGCCTTCGTCAGCGTTTGCATCTGCAATTGTAAGAGGAATGCGTTCCCCAAAATCAATATCGAGCTGAACAAGGACAAACTGACCGGCTTTGCGGTTCCGGGCGATGTCTGGAGCATTTACTTTGAGGTAAAAAACGTCGGCAGAAAGCTGCCGCTTCTCAATAATCTTAAACATTCAATTCCTCCAAAGGGCGAAATAACAACTTCGTCATATTCGGCGATTTACGAAAAATATGCAAGTATAATGAACTATGAACTGCAATTTTAATAATACTGCAAAACTTAATTATTGTTCAAGATAGGGCGTTCCCGCTTATCCGGCGAAACCGCCTGCTGGCGGCCGCCGTCTAAGCGGTCGCTACGTTCCGGGTTCCGGTACGGTGCTTCGCACCACCTTCATTCGTGCGGCTATCTGCGCACATGGATTGCGTTAGTAAAACTCGGTAAGTTCGGGAGGCAAGGAAGCCGCACGAACGCTGCGCGCCCTTCACATCGCTAACGCATTCTGCCACTCAGCTTCTTTAAAGCCGATAAGCACAGCAGAGTCAGCATATTCGGTCATAAAACCTGATACATGAAAATACAACCTTCATCATATTTAGGTTTAACATGAAATTGAACGAACTGCTCTTCTTCTGCAGGAAGCCGAGAAAAACCCATTGTACTGTAATGCTCTATAAGACGCTCATTCGGTAGAGCATAGATGTATAACGCATGAACACCAATATACTTACTAAAACTTTGTGTGAGCGGAATAATAAACTTGTTGAAAATATAAAAGCCCAAAAGTTTAATATCGGGATGATTTTTCTTATAATTTGAGTTTACTGCAAAATTGGCTAGTTCTATTGCAGGAATTGAATCAAATTTGTCGTCTTTTATTTGTCTTGTAATAAGACCTGTTCTAAGCGAAAAATAACCGGCTAATTCTTGTGTTGTTTTGTCTTTAACAAGATATGTCCTGCTTAGATTATATTCCTCGTCACACAAAGCGGCATCTTTTAGGTAGTATTCAAGCCCACGCGAGTTTTCGTTGGTTTCAAACTGTTCCAATAAGGAAATATTTTCAGAAGAATTACTTATATGGTCAACAGAATACAGGTCGGTATCTAGGACAGAGAATTCAACAATCATTTGTCTTTCACCGCCATTGCAATTTTTTTGCGATCTTCTTCATGTGTTTTTTTCATTGAATCTTCAAATTGCTTTGTAAGGCGGTTTAATTCTGTAAAATCAGGTTTAGGAGTACGCATAATAAAAGAAAGAACATCATTTGAAGTTTCATACTGTCGTATCTGCTGTTGTGTGATAGTTCTCACTTATGTGACCTCCAATTGCTATTATTTACGTATAAACAATATACAACAATTATTCGTTGTTGGCAAATATTAGTCCTATTTTGCTAACGCATCGTGCCACTCTGGTTCTTTAAACCCAACAAGCACGGTTGAGTCAGTCACTAAAAGCGGACGTTTTACGAGCATTCCGTCACTTGCGAGCAGCTTGAATTGCTCGTCTTCGCTCATGGATGGTAGCTTTTCCGAAAGTTTCATGTCGCGATACAACATACCGCTCGTGTTGAAAAACTTTTTAAGCGGCAACCCCGACCTTTTGTGCAGTTCACGCAGAGCCGCCTCGTCCGGATGATTGCTTTTTATGTCGATTTTTTCAAATAGAACACCGTTCGCTTCAAGCCATTTCAACGCCTTTTGGCAAGTCGTACACCGATCGTAACAGTAAACTTTCATCATTTTTGTCTCCTTTTACCAGCAAGGATATTTTACAAACTCTTCTGTTTGAACCTGTCGGAAATTCCGACAAGTTGCTTCTTCTGTTGATTTTATAATTATAACCTTATATTTTTCACACGTCATTAAAGTAATAGTTTAATTTTTGGTTCTAGTTCATGCATGAAATCTTTGAATTTATCGTAAGAATCTGTTACAGGAATTGGAATTCCATACGTTGAAATCTCTCCGCCATAACCGAAAAGGTGCCGCGATTCAGGAGTTGTCCTTATCACAACGGGTTTTGTTCGTTTTTCATCATCATTATCATAAGGATAAATCAACCCTGCCCTTTTTGACGGCATTATATACATGTAAGTAATAAGCTGATGTAAATCATCGCGAGAAAAATATCCTGTAATTTCATCAGAATCGGGTTTGTGGTTATCAAGATGTTTATATTTTGCATCAAGCACAAAATTTTCGCTCATATCTTGTTCGACATTCCAATTAGAAATTTGCTTTCCTTTATAAAAATCTGGGTAACGTGGATTTCCGCTGTATACACTTATTGAACCTGTTCCAGCTTTATTTCTCGGATGCTTGAACCCTGCAGGAACTAGTACAGTCGCCAGGTATTCTTCCCAAAGCCAAGCACCGTCAAATAAGATTCCGTAAACTTTGTTCTTCGCGTTACCAAAACCGATTTTTTTGTGCCGCAGAATTGAAAGACATAGCTTTTGAAGTGGCTTATATGCAGTATAATACGGATGAGTTATAGGTTTTAGATTCTGTGCAATCACTTTTTCGCGACTTTGAAGATTATAACTCTGTGTTGCTTCAAGAATTTCCTGCACACACTTTTTTATTTCATTGTCACTGTTAAGAAGTTCTTTTCCGTACGGTTTTGTTTTTATATATTCAATTGTATGCCGGATAAGTTCTGTCACGGAATTATCAAAAGTACGCTCTCGGCTGTTATAAGCAATGTTTCCACCGAACGGCATATTGAGCCGAATATGACGGTTTACATCGATAACACCTTTTACGTTTGCATCATTCCTCTTGAAAGTCTGATATTGCTTGAAAAGACCTTGCGCAAGCGCTTTTTTCAAAAGCGATGGAAAAGCGAACATTAACAAATCAAGTTCGCCATCTGAATCTTGATGTTTCCAATCGAACAGATTTATTGAAAAAACTTTCTGCAACATATAATGCATAAAGTTGTCGTTCTGGTCTTGTGAAGAGAACCGTGAGGCAATCTTAAGATGAGTATCGCCTATTCCAATAAACCCCATCAAATTACCAGTTGTTAATATGACATTTTCAAGTTGTTCGGGGTTTCCGTGTAAATTAAAAATTACTTGCTTGTCAATGTCATCGTCATGCGCACCAAGCACTTGCGGAAAAATCAAAAGAGAAGGATTGTTCTTTATAAGCTCTTCAACCGTAGTGTTTGCTATCTTATTCAGGTTTTGATAGTCGCTTTTTATTCCGCCCAAAGATGCAAAGCTTTTGCCACGGTTATTGTCTGTTGTGCAAAGATTCATAAATGCTAGGCTTCCTGATTATAAGCCTCTTTCAAATCTTCTAGTTTTGATTCAGAATCTTCCATTCCACGAAGATATTCACGCAAAAGTCCTTCAAGATGATAATCCCAAAGCAGTTCGAAATCGTTGCCTAGTTCTTTAAGTTTCAAGAAGTACGCACCACCGATGTGATAAGCAGAAGAAAGCCCTTCAATATTTGAAATTGCATCGTTCAAAGAATCCATGCGGTTAATTGCCTCATCACGGATTGAATCATCAAGTTCCGCCAAAATCTGCTCTTGCGTGTCTTTCGCCATAATTTCTTTAAAAGTAAACCGTCTGCGGAAGGCAAAATCCATGCTTTCAACATTGCGGTCAATGTCATTCATTGTACCGATTATGTAGACATTTTCTGGAATAAAGAAATGACCAAAATTGTCTTTTTCTTTGATACCCAAAACAAAATCAAATAAATTCTGGTCTATTTGAAGATTCGCATATTGTGTGCGCAAATCTTTACATTTTTCTGCTCCGCGATAATTTGGTTCAATTGCAAAAAACAATTCACCGAAAATTTTGCTCATTTCCCCACGATTTATTTCATCGATGATGAAGATAAAGGGCTTTTGATGTATGTTTTCAACGTTTATTTCTTTTTTACTATTTTGTTTTAGAATTTCTTGCATTAAAGCAAAGTAATAGGAATCTTCTTGGCGAGATACCTTATGATTGAAAATTGTTTTTAATTCCGTTACTGCTTTTGGTACTTCTTTGAAACTTAATATTTGAATAATGGAAGATACTTTTAATTGGATTTTATTGTAAATTTCATTCCTTGGTATAGATATTAAAAGTATGTCATCATCTTCTATATCTCTTTCAATAAAAAACTCAGTATTAGATACAGTTTTGAATGTAATTTTCTTTTCCATCGATTCATCGATAAAGTTATTTACTTTATCTTTTAGTGAAGTCTCTTGTTTTAGTTGTTCAAAAGATTTTTTACTGTCCAAATAGTTTTGTAAGGCTGTTTCACAGAACTTCTTGAACACACCATCTTTTCGATTAAATCCAATTTGATTGGTCTTACCAGTATTTACAGGACGCAAACCTTCAACAAAATCGGTGTAATCATATGAAGGATGAAATTGAACAAATCCAACTTCGGCATTCATCACTTTTGCAATGTCGCGAGCAAGGTGAGTTTTTCCAGTTCCTGGCGCACCGTGTAAAATGAGGTTGCGGGTGTTTTTCAGTAATTTTGCAAGTTCTTCAGCCTTTGACATTTCAGATTCTCCTTCTTTTTCAGCATATAATTCTAAGTTTTGTAAGATACCAGTTTCATTAAATGCTTCTTGCAGTTCGGGTCGGATTTTTAATTCCCAACGTTTATTCGTTAGTTCTCGACCCAGACAGCAAACAGACCAAAAACGATATTGGCCCGTTTCTTCTCGTTCAGAAAGAGGACAATTTGTTGCTTTATACACTCGTTCGCCTGTTCGCCAGTTTCCATTATTGTAAAACTGCGTATTTCTTCCAAATTCTTCAGCAATATCTGCACATGTTGGTATTTTTGCGTTTTGAATACAGGCAAATGTTATTAATGAATCTTCTGTAAATATTTCTGAATTTGTTATCAGTTCTTTCCACTGCTCTTTAGAAAGATTTGGAGAATAGTTTTTTGGAAGCCATTCATTATTATCAAAATATCTGCTTATATGAAAGCCAAAATCAATTGTTAATGTTTTTAATTCTGTATCTTCATAGCACATTTCATCTATTCTTTCTTTTAGCAAAGTTTGAATAGAATTATCTGCTTTTAAGATTTCACATAGTTGATTATATAAGATGAATCCATTTTCAATATTTTCTTTTTCACCTTTTGTAAACTTGATTTGAGACCCTAAAACTTCTGCAACTCGACGGTATTCAGAGTATTTGTATATGTAATATTTATCAGGATAACGTAACCACAAATAGGTCGAAATTGAATTATCTGTCTGAAAAGTCGATTTCCACTTTTTTTCAGAGTTTTGGTTGTGTTCATTCTGAATTTCTTCTGCTTTTTTCTTAAACTCATCGCAACGTACAGACAGACTTTTGTTTTCATCGTAAAGAGAGATAAACATTTGTCGTGTTTTCTGTGGATTATATTTTGCAAAATCAAGAATCATGCCACGAGGGAAAAAATTTGCAGCAGTAAGTAAGTTAGAACTTTTTTCTGTTGCTTTTTCAAACATTTTTCCAAAATCTTCAGCATCTATATTCCAATTATTTTGAAAATGCTTAATCGCCATCCATTTATATTTTTCTTCATCCCAATGTTCAACAAAACTTTGTTTATAAAACTCTAATAATTCTTTAGTTTTTGCAGAATCAAATTTGAAATCATCTGACATTGTTATTATCGCTCCTTATTTCAATTCTATCATAGAATCTTTAAGAACAGTAAAAAATCTTAAAGTCATATATCATCATATGTAACTACAAATAAAACCCAACTAAAAAACACATTTCTGAGTGTTTGCATTAAGAAACTGGGTGTTAGCGCTGTGCAGGGCGAAGCAGCCGAAGGCTACGCACGGCCACCGCAAGCGAGCGAACGAGTGAGCGAGTGCGGAGGCTGGAGCGGTAGCGTAACCCGGAACATAGCGACCGCCCGCGGAATGTAGTGCAGCGGACGGGAACACCCTATTTCTGAAAATATTTTATTTCATATATAGGGTCATATAATGTCACGGGAAGGGGAATTTTTGGATTTTTGGTAGCTTTTGAGTGAATGCGAAGTGGAATTATCTGTTTTCTATTGTAATTCCACTGATATAAGAAAAGTGTTTGTCTGCAGTAACAACTGATAAATCATGCGCCATAGCTGATGCTGCTATCCAAATATCATTTTCTGGAATCGGATGACCATCTGATTTTAACTGAGCTTTAATTCTTGCATAATATGGGGCTACATAAGAATCTGGTTTTATTTCTTCGAGTTCGTTGCAGAAAGCGGTATAAACTTTTGCATTCTCGGCTTTCTTTTGAGAACATTCAGCACCAAAAAGAAGTTCACCTAATGTGACAGATGAAAAATAAAGGTTTTCTTCTTCAAAAACATCATCAAGATTATCCTCATCTTTTATGTAACGTATAATAACATTTGTATCGAGAAGTCTACCATTCATCAGAATCCACCTAACGGCACTCTGCCACAGCTTGTGTTACCAAATCTGAATCTGATTTGCTTATTTTTCCAACATATTTTTTTAAGTTTCGCTTTGGAGGCTCAAATTCGTCAAGAAAAGTAATGATTACACGCTGATTCGGCTTTACCGCTACCGTTCCTTCTGTAATATAGTTTTGACCATCGTAATATGCTTTTACGGCTAACATAACGAACCTCCTTGTTAATATTATACCACAAGTTTTAGCTTTTGTGTTTATTGTTCATTTTTTTGAGTATACATGAATATGCAAGGTTTTATGAACCATGGCGAACAGGTGAGCGCGGGAACAAACCTGCGGGCGTGTAAAAAGCAGAGTGGCAACGTAAACCACGCTTTTGCACGCCCGTCAAGTTCGGATAAACGGTTAAGTGTTTATTTTTGGCTTTTTTCTTTATGGTAGTCTGAAATTTCTTTGCTCCAGCCTTTTGAGATTTTCCTTCCGCCACGGAAACAGGTAACGGCTTCTCCGACAATTCCAAAATTCAATGCCGTTCCGACCGCATCACATTCATATCGTACAGCCCTATCTCTATTGATACCAAGCCTGCCTGCTTCTTCTATAGCATCGATGTTTGCGCCAAGGAAAACGAATTCCCAAGAATACTTTTCCTGCTGATGTTTTACGAGTTTCTGAATCTTTTCATAGCTGTATTCATGACTTGAGTTTTCTTGTCCGTCTGTAGTAATGACAAAAATCGTTTTTTCTGGTCTGTCCTCTTCTCGTGCATATTTATGGACATTCCCGATATGATGAATTGCCCCGCCAATCGCATCGAGCAAAGCCGTACAGCCACCAACCGAATATTGTTTTTCTGTCATTGGTTCAATATTCTCAATGGGAACGCGATCGTGAACAACTTCGTTCGTGTCGTTGAAAAGAACGGTGGAAACAAATGCTTCGCCTTCGACTTTTTTCTGTTTTTCTAAGAAAGCGTTGTAACCACCGATTGTATCGGATTCAAGTCCGTCCATTGAACCGCTTTTGTCCAGAATAAAAACAATTTCCGTAAGTCCTTTCTTCATAAAGTCACCTCCTACTTTGTAATTTCATAATAGGAGGAATCATTATTTCAAAGGTCGCCATTTTGGCGAATGTTTTGGAGAATGTTTATACTGGCGCGAAACAATTCAATCCATGTGAATCAAGGATGATATCTACTTCTACAAGATTATAGATACTGTTCATAACACAGTATTTCACAATCAAATCAAACTTACTTGCAGGCATAAAAGCATAACCTGCGCTTGCCAGAAAAGCTTCGTATTCTTCGAGCGGCAGTTCTAAAGCAAGCCCCAAAGCCATTACTGTCTGTTTTTTGGGAACATAATCTTTGTTGCTTATAATTTTGGAAAAGAACTTTTTGTCTATACATGCTTTTTTATATATCGTTGCATTTTCTTGATTTTTTTGTGCGATATGACGCTGTAACGTGTTCTGGAAATTCAGTGATTTTTCATTTTGGTTTATAAATGTATCGACATCTAAAGGTGGGGCAGCTTCGCAACTTAATGCTTCTGGAATTGCTCCACAAACGGCCTGTGAACGGCTTTGCCGTTTGGCAAAACGGGGAGATCTATATTCATGGATATCTTCTTCGCATACATCTAGATATTGAGGTGCACCGAATAATTCAACTGTTTTATCGTCAAGATCGAAGTTATCGCCTTCATAGTTTTCATCCAAAAAGTTTTGAATATCGTCAAAAAGCTTTTCAGAAATCATATATGATTTTTTATCATAGACAACAAGTATTATATCTATTTCATTATTAAGCAAAAAATTACTTATTTCTTCAATGGCTATTTTAAGTCCTAGTTCTTTAGGAAAACCATAATTCCCGGTCGCCAGCAAAGGAAGCGCAACGCTTTTGCAAGCCAAATCTCTTGCAGTTGTCAACGCAGATGAATAACAGTTTCTTAAAACTTGTACAGTCTCTGGATTTTGGGGATTATAATGCGTTCCAACAGTGTGGATGATGTATTTAATTCCATTTTTTTGGAGCTTAAATGATTTTGAGGCAGCAGAGTGACCAGGCTCAATAAGACCGATTTCTTTTCTTGCTTCTAACAGTTCGTTTTTTCCTGCTGCATTATAAACAGCTGTATCTGTACCACTCCCGATAGCAGGTAATGGATTCGCTGTATTAACGATAGCTTGCGTATGAACCTTTGTAATGTCGTTTCGTTCTATTCTAAAAGCCATTTGTGTACCCTTTATGCATTATATCACTTTTAAGGCGCGCGGTTCAGTCGCGGCGGTTGTAGTTTCACTGTGGGCGGCGGTTTATCTGAGCAGTTGTAGTGTTTTGTCGTCTTTTTCGCCGGCGAAGAACTTTTGCAGAACTTGTTCAAAAACAGGGATATCCGGGGCGACTTCAGCGAAAAGTGTCATGCTGGATTTGAGCTTCAAATCATCAGGGTAGCCCATCACTTGGGTTGGGTTGTTGCTTTCAAGTGCCAAAAGTGCTTCGGAAATCTCCACAAGGCGGGCGCGTAATAGCGGATCGGCGATGTAAGCCTGCGCCTCTGCCCGTCCATCGATTCCGTAATATTCTGACATGGAACTGAATCCTAATCCTTTTAACTGCGGAAAGATGTACCAAATCCAGTGGCTGCGTTTTCTGCCAGCTTTAATTTCTTGCAATGCATACGGATAATCTTCTTCCTGCGCTTTCTTGAATCGGTCTAAGTCAAAACCCATATCGGCTCCTTGTTGTCAATTCTTACAAAAACAATATATAGTTAATTAATGACAGAAAATCAATGGACAGAATTTGTAAAAATACGGGAAGATTTTAAGCAACGCGTTAAAAACTGGAACGATGCGCTTAAAACCGAAAGTATTGCCGCGCTTCAAAAGGAGCTTGCGGATGCGGACGGAGTGCCGGAATATCCGCTTGAAAATGCGGTCGTGTATAACACAGCTTTTGACGGCGTTACGGCAGAAAGCGCGGTAAAGCTGATTGTGGTTGGCGACAATCCCGGAAAATCCGAGCAGCTGAACAAAAACCGTACGTATCTGATTGGGCAGTCTGGGAAAATTGCGGAAGGATTTTTCCGGAACCATGCGGAGCTGGGAATCGATTTTAGAAAAGATGTTTTGATTTTGAACAAAACGCCGGTTCATACAGCAAAAACAAAGGAGCTAGTGCAGTTTTGTAAGCGGGCGGGAAAGGTCGCAGCGGATATTGTGGCAGAGTCGCAAAAGTATATGGCGGAGCTTGCGTTCCGGTTGCAGCAGCTTTTTTCGTGCGAAATCTGGATTGTGGGCTACGGTGAGCTTAAGCCGAAGGGCATTTTTGCAGGATATCGGGATTGTCTGTACGGATTGTATGCAAACAATGCGAAAATGTGCGATTTTGAGAAAAGCGTGTTCGTGTACCAGCATTTTTCGATGAATCGGTTCAGTATCGATTTGAAAACACAAGGTGGCGATTTGCACGCGGTTGGCAAACTCCACAGAAAAGAAATATTTGGAAGATAAGGAGGTGTAAGATTTATGTCAGATATTGTTTCAATAATGGAAAAGCAAAGAAAGTTTTATAGCACAGGCGAGACGCTGCCTATCAGTTTTAGGAAAGAAAAACTCCGCGCCTTGCTTGCGTCAATAGAAAGACACGAGGCGGAAATACTCGCCGCGCTCCACGAAGACTTGAACAAATCATCGTTTGAGGGATATATCACAGAAGTTTCCATTGTCAAAGATGAAATAAAGTTCACGCTTAAGCATCTTTCGCGCTGGGCAAAGCCAAAGCGTGTAAAAACGCCTATTACGCTCTTTCCGGGGAAAAGCTACCGCTACAGAGAGCCATACGGAGTTACGCTTGTCATGGCTCCGTGGAACTATCCGTTCCAGCTGACGCTCGCGCCGGTTGTAGGCTCTATTTCCGGCGGAAACTGCACTGTCGTTAAGCCGTCGAATTATTCCCCGGCAACCTCTGCCATAATACGCAAGGTTTTATCCGAGTGTTTCGCCGAAGACTACATAGCCGTTGTTGAGGGCGGGCGAGACGCGAACCAGGCTCTTTTGCAGCAAAAGTTCGACTACATTTTCTTTACGGGCGGAGTTACAGTCGGTAAGCTTGTAATGGAAGCTGCCTCAAAGAATCTAACGCCAGTAAGCCTTGAACTTGGCGGAAAAAGCCCGTGTATCGTTGATAAGACGGCAGACATCGACCTGACCGCGAAACGGATAATGTGGGGAAAGTTCGTTAATGCAGGACAGACTTGCGTTGCGCCCGACTACATCCTTGTAGAGTCGGCTGTGAAAGACGAGCTTATTGCGGCAATGAAAAAGTGGATTGTCACGTTTCATGGCGAAAAGCCTTTGGAAGACCCGGAGTTGCCTAAAATTATTACACAAAAACATTTTGAGCGGCTTTCCGCTTTTGTAGACGGGCGCAACGCAGCAAACGGAAGCGTTGTATTCGGCGGCTCCACGAACCCGGCGACCCGGCAGATAGAGCCGACGTTGCTTGACTCGCCCGCCCCTGACTCGCCTGTTATGAGCGAAGAAATCTTTGGGCCTGTAATGCCGGTTATCCCGGTACAGGACATGAATGCCGCTGTTGCATACGTTTTGAGCCGCCCAAAGCCACTTGCGCTCTATTATTTTACACGCGACAAAAAAGCGCAGGAACGCATGATAAAAACAGTGCCGTATGGCGGCGGCTGCATAAACGACACGCTGATTCATCTTGCAACGCCGTATATGCCGTTCGGTGGCGTTGGCAACAGCGGAATGGGGCACTATCACGGAAAAGAAAGCTTTACGACATTCACGCACGAAAAAAGCGTGCTTAAACGCGGTGCCTGGCCGGATGTTCCACTACGATATCAGCCTTACGGTGACAAATTGAAGATAGCTAAGTTGTTTATGTAATAGGAGGATAATCGCAAAATGGAAAAGCAAAAGAAAAAAGTATCTGTTAAAAAGGTACTTTTGATTATTTTATGCACTGTAATTGTGCTTCTGATAGCAGGAATCTGGTATCTTTCTGTTGGTATCTATAACGAGAATTTCAACCAGAGATTCACAAGCGACGAGCCACTTATGTTCAATCTTTCGGATTTTGACGGCTTGCAGCGGACTCAGTATAAATTTGCTTCTAACAAAGGTCAAATGCTTACAGGGTATATGTACAGTTTTGGAAGCGGACAGCGCGGAATCGTCGTTATTGCTCACGGATTTGGTGGTGGCGGACATAACTCGTACATGGACTGTGCCAACTATTTTGCGCGCCATGGGTACTATGCCTTTGCGTATGATGCCACGGGAAACGATGAAAGCGAAGGCGAGGGTGTTGGCGGACTTCCACAGGGCGTAATCGACCTTGACTATGCAATATCTTTCATTGAAGGAAATAAAGAGTTTGGCAATCTTCCAATCGTTCTTTTTGGTCATAGCTGGGGCGGTTACAGCGTAAGCAGCGTTCTGACTTATCATCCTGAAGTAAAAGCTGTAATAGAATGTTCGGGCTTCAATAGATCATCTGATATGTTTGAGTCCGAAGGAAAGCGTCAGGCTGGGGATTTTATCTACGTGATGCTGCCATTCGTAAAGCTCCACGAGTTCATAAAATACGGAAAATATGCCACGAACACAGCGATGGACGGCTTTGCCGCGTCAAATACGTCTGTAATGGTTGTTCATAGTGAAGATGATACGGTTGTTCCGGTTGAATACGGCTATAATATCTATTATGATAAATACAAGGATGACAGCCGTTTTACCTTTGTCCATTTGGAAACAAACGGCCACAATCATGTTTATGCATCAAAAGCGTATGATGATTATATAACCAAGTTAAATGCGGATTGCAAAGAATGGTTCGAAAATCGTGATTACGACTATAATGCAAGCGAGAATCGGGAACGATATTTGGCAGATAGAGCCAGTTTCATAAAGGAAAATCTTGACCGATCAATATGGTGCAATGCACTTGATATGGAGATGTTCAACAGTTTCGTCAGTTTTTACGACAATGCTTTGACGCGTTAGAATAATGAAAAAAATCCTGCTGATTTCGTTTCTTTTAATGATTTTTGCCGCTTCTTTTGCTGAAGAAGGGCAAAATGAAGCTGTACCTGACACGTCAGGCAGCTTCTACTTAAAAGCCGGAATAGGAGCAGGAGCGCAGTTCGGGGTCGTAACAGAAAACTTCTACCGCTTATTTTCTACAAGAGGATTATACCGTGTCAGTTGGCTTAATTGGGAGATGATGCCGGCTTTTTTCGGTACGTTTAATGCAACAGCTGGCTATCAATTAAGCAATCGTCGTTCTATAAACGTAGAGGCTTATTTTTCTTCTGTTTATCCAACTGTTACCGGCTCAATGGAAGATTTTGACACGCTTAAATATGATGACAGAATAACTGATTTTTCACATCACGATAATTACACGGATTTATTCATAGACACTGGATTTTATGCGGATTACAGCTTTTCAAGCGGATTTGGAGCGGGAATAGGCTTTGAATACCAAAACGTAAAATTTAGGGCGCAAAACGGATACTCGCAGCATACTTCAACGGGTGCGGTGACTGATGAATATTGGTCAGCGGATATCCCGTATACGTCTGATTATACGGGAAATACCGTAATCACTTATGATTTTTTTTCGTTTTATTGGAAAGTGGGAATTGTTTGGCGGCATGAGTTTTCGAACCGTTTTAGCCTGGGCTTTGACGCGTGGGTAAACCTGTACCGATACAACCGGATGCTTGATAAGCATTACGCGTTTTCTCCGAATGTCGCGTACGATTATTACACGGATATTGTTGAAACGTGGTTCAGCGGTGCAGATTTCAGGGCGACTGTTGAATACGCTTTGACAAAGCATTTTTTGCTTTCTCTGCGCGTCGCAGCAACGTACCTTCCGGCAGAAAACGGTGATGATTATGTCGGCATTCCACCGAACTGCACAAAAAACACAGGTTACAAAGGCGGCTTTAATGCATGGAATGCATCAGCAAGCGGAGCCGCCGTTTTCAGGTTTTAGGACTTTTGTGCGCGGCAAACGCATTTGAGCTGTCGAATTTCAGCCGTATCGTCTGTATGCGACGCGCAGCCTGATCCTCTACAGTAAAAGTCAAGTTGCCTCTTTTTAGCTTTTCGCCTGTTTCCGGCAGGCTTCCGAACTGTTCCAAAAGCCAACCGCCTATCGTATCAAAATCTTCAGATTCAAAATTCTGCCTGAAAATGCTGTTTACGTCCGTAATAAGCATATCGCCTGGAATAAGGAACTCCGAGTTTCCTGTAATGCGTATGCGTTCTTCTGCCGGCACTGTTTTCGTGTTGTATTCATCGGTAACGCGTCCGAATACGGCTTTAAGAACGTCGTCCATAGTTACAATGCCAGTGTTGCTTCCAAGCTCACCGACGACAACGGCAAAATTCTGGTTTTCAGTACGAAACCGCTGGAGCAACGCTACAACTGGTATAGTTTCCGGAATATAAAGAACCTTGCGCTTTATCCGACCTGCGGTAAACGTGTCACGCGTACCCTTAAAAAACAACACGTCTTTGTAGTGAACAAGACCGGTTATAGTTTCCACATCGTCTTTGTAAACTGGCACCCTTGAAAAACCGGAGCCTGTAAAGGCTTTTACGGTTGTTTTGTAATCTGCATCTTCGGAAAGGTA
>JAEEGJ010014576.1_pt1 | contig 18605 bp, 16 predicted proteins | sample 8958761 | NCBI WGS metagenome assembly JAEEGJ01 (sample SAMN16246546, study PRJNA631951) | gut metagenome | biome: gut microbiome; feature: rumen; material: RS-attached | host: Bos | place: Iran: Karaj | collected 2018-10
TCATCGCCACGAAGGAGTCGCAGGAGTATCTCAAGAAGCGTGGTGAGCGACAGACAGAGCGTCAGGAGGAGAAGGTGAAGCCGCTCAACGACAACTTCATCGTCGAGCCCGACATGAACACCGTGCTCACGGAGCTCTTGCCGAAGATGGCTCATCTGATGTTCTATACGGCTCTGCTCGACAACAATGCCTCTGAGCATGCTGCCCGAATGGTGGCTATGCAGACGGCGACGGATAATGCCGACGAGCTGTTGCGCGAGCTCAGTCTGCAGTATAACAAGGGTCGTCAGCAGGCGATTACGAACGAGCTGCTCGATTTGGTTGGTGGTTCTGCTCAGTAGTCTCACGACAGCATTCTGTAAGAAAAAAGCCCGAACGTTTGGTAGTTCGGGCTTTTTTGTTTACCTTTGCCCCCAAATAAACCAAACAAGCAATGAAATACGGATTTGTTAATGTGGCTGCAGCCGTTCCCACGGTGAAAGTAGCCGATGTGGAGTACAACGTACAACAGATAGAGAGTATCATCGCTCAGGCAGAGGGTCGTGGCATAGAGGTGATTGTCTTCCCAGAGCTCTGTCTGACGGGTTATACCTGTCAGGATCTGTTCCGTGAGCAGATACTGCTCGACCGTGCAGAAGAAGCTGTCATCATGCTGCTCGACTTCACACGTAAGCTTGATGTTGTGTCTATTGTTGGTACACCATTAATAATCAACGGTTTACTTTATAATTGCGCAGTCATCATTCAAGGTGGTAGCATCATGGGAATCGTCCCCAAGACCTATCTGCCCAACTATGGTGAGTTCTATGAGAAGCGTTGGTTTGCCTCTGCCCAGGACCTGAATCCGGCAGATATCTTCTTTGCAGGCAGCACCATCCATGTCAGTGCCGAACCCCAGCTGTTTGTGACGGGTGATGGCATGAAGTTTGGTGTCGAGATCTGCGAGGATGTTTGGGCACCCATTCCTCCCAGCAACAATCTGGCCTTGGCAGGAGCTGATATCATCTTCAACCTCTCTGCAAGCGACGAGCTCATTGGCAAGCACGCTTATCTGAAGTCGCTCTTGGCCCAGCAGAGTGCCCGTACCATCAGTGGCTATGTCTATGCCAGCAGTGGTTTCGGTGAGTCTACTCAGGATGTGGTCTATGGAGGTAACGCGATGCTGTTCGAGAATGGTAAGTTGCTCGTCGAAGGCGACCGTTTCTCCCTGCAGCCACAGATCCAGATGTGTCAGATCGACATCGAGAAGCTGCGCGCTGAGCGTCGTGAGAACACCACGTTCATCAATGCCCAACGAGGCGCCCATGCCATCGAGACAGCCCTCAAGCACATCACGCCACGCGACTTTGTCCTGACGCGAGATATCGATCCCCATCCGTTTATTCCCAAGGACTCTGACATGCAGGCATCCTGTGAGGAGATCCTGAATATCCAGGTGGCAGGACTTGTCAAGCGTCTCTACCATATCAATACTCAGAAGGCCGTGATTGGCATCAGTGGAGGTCTCGACTCTACGTTAGCCCTGCTTGTGACGGTGAAAGCCTTCGATAAGCTCGGCATCGACCGCAAGGGTATCATTGGTATCACGATGCCAGGTTTCGGAACTACAGACCGTACCTATAGCAATGCGCTGAAGCTGATGCAGACACTGGATGTCACGATCCGTGAGATCAGCATTGCCAAGGCCGTTACCCAACATTTTGAGGATATCGGCCAGAATCCGAAGGTACACGATATCACCTACGAGAACTCCCAGGCTCGCGAACGTACGCAGATCCTGATGGATGTGGCCAATAAGGAGAATGCCATCGTCGTGGGAACAGGCGACCTCTCAGAGTTGGCTTTAGGCTGGGCCACCTATAATGGCGACCATATGTCGATGTACGGTGTGAATGCAGGTGTTCCCAAGACCCTCATCCGCTATCTCGTCAGCTACGTGGCAGGAGAGATGGCCACAGAGACCTTGCTCGACATCATCGACACCCCAATCTCGCCAGAGCTGATTCCTGCTGATGAACAGGGCATGATCAAGCAGAAGACAGAAGACCTGGTGGGTCCCTATGAGCTCCACGACTTCTTCATCTACTATTTCCTGCGCTATGGCTTTAGTCCGAAGAAGATCTTCCTGCTGGCCCAACGCGCTTTCTGCACACCATCGCCAGTCTCTGGTCACGAGGAACTCTATACGGAGGATGTGGTGAAGAAATGGCTCACGACTTTCTGTCGTCGCTTCTTCACCCAGCAGTTCAAGCGCAGTTGTCTGCCCGATGGTCCTAAGGTGGGTAGTGTGAGTCTCTCGCCTCGTGGCGACTGGCGTATGCCGAGTGATGCCTCATACAACATCTGGCTCAAAGAATGCGCAGAATTATAAAAAAAATGAGTTAGCTGAATGCTAACTCATTTTCTTTCAATGTGATGTGAATCGTGGCGCCAGGTTCGAGGTTGCCATTCACGATCAGGTCGCTGATACCATCCTCGATATAGTTCTGGATGGCCCGTTTCAGAGGACGGGCACCAAACTGCACATCGTAGCCCTTCGTCGCTACAAACTCCTTCGCATCGTCAGCGAGGTCGATGTGATAACCCATCTGCTCAATGCGGTTGTAGAGACCCTTCAGCTCCACGTCGATAATCTTCTTGATGGCCTCCAGATCGAGCTGGTCGAAGGTGATAATCTCGTCGAGACGGTTCAGGAACTCAGGCGAGAACTGCTTCGAGAGTGCCTTCTGCACGATGTCACGCGCATGCTGCTTGTCTTTCTCGTTCAGAGCCAGTGCCGAACTGTTGCCTGCACTGAAGCCCACGCCACGTCCGAAGTCCTTCAGCTGACGTGTTCCTGCGTTCGAGGTCATGATGATCACTGTATTACGGAAGTCGATGAATCGGCCGTTACCATCCGTCAGTCGTCCTTCGTCGAGCACCTGCAGCAAGAGGTTGAACACGTTGCCGTGTGCCTTCTCGATCTCGTCGAGCAGCACGATGGAGTAGGGGTGACGACGTACACGCTCTGTCAGCTGTCCGCCCTCTTCATAACCCACGTATCCTGGAGGTGCTCCGATGAGTCTGGAGGTGTTGAAGCTCTCCGTATATTCGCTCATGTCGATACGTATCAGGGCATCACTGTTGCCGAACATGAACTCAGCCAGTTTCTTGGCGAGATAAGTCTTACCTACACCCGTAGGCCCCAGGAACATAAACACCCCAATCGGATGGTTGGGATCCTTCAGGCCTACACGGTTACGCTGGATGGCCTTCACCATCTTGTCGATGGCCGCATCCTGGGCGATGACAGCGTTCTTCAGTTCCTGGGCCATACCCTTCAGACGGATACCCTCCTCCTCAGCCATTCGCTGTGCAGGCACACCCGTCATCATCGAGACGACCTCAGCCACCTGTTCTGCGTCGACCACCTGTCGCTCCTCACCTTCGCCCTTCGTCCAGCGCTCGTTGAGCAGCTTTAGCTCCGTCTCGAGCACCGTCTGACGGTCTCTGTAGCCAGCAGCCAGTTCGAAGTTCTGGTTTCTGACAGCCAGCTGTTTCTTCTCCTTGATGCTGGCAATCTCTTTTTCCTTCTCAGCAATCTCTGGCGGCATCTGAGTATTACCAAGATGTACGCGCGAACCAGTCTCGTCGAGGGCATCGATGGCCTTATCTGGCATAAAGCGGTCTGTCACATAGCGGTCTGTCAATTTGACACATGCCAGGAGCGCCTCGTCTGTATAGCTGACGTGGTGGTGCTGCTCATAGCGATCCTTGATGTTACGGAGTATCTGCAACGTCTCCTCGTTGGTCGTAGGCTCCACCTGTACCTTCTGGAACCTGCGCTCCAGGGCCCCGTCCTTCTCAATCGAATTACGGTATTCGTCGAGGGTGGTGGCACCAATACACTGGATGGTTCCACGTGCCAATGCAGGTTTCATGATGTTCGCAGCATCCATCGACCCTGGTGTCGAACCAGCTCCGATGATGGTGTGGATCTCGTCGATGAAGACAATCACGTCTGGGTTCGCCTCCAGTTCCTTCATCAGGGCCTTCAGTCGTTCCTCGAACTGTCCACGATACTTCGTACCAGCTACGACCCCCGTCATGTCGAGGGTGTAGATACGCTTGCCGAAGAGCATGGGACTCGTGTGGTGCGTGTTGATCAGCTGTGCCAGTCCTTCTACGATGGCACTCTTGCCCACACCAGGTTCACCGATCAGGATGGGGTTGTTCTTCTTCCTGCGCCCTAAGATCTCGATGATGCGCTGGATCTCGCGCTCGCGAACCACACAGGGGTCGAGCTTACCTTCTGCGGCAGCCTGTGTCAGGTCAGTGCCGAAGGTGTCGAGCACAGGCGTCTTCGAACTGGTCTTCTTCTGGGCAGTCGTCGTGGTGCTGCCAGCATTGTTGGTAGCTCCAGGCTTGCTGCCCGTCTCCTCGTATTCATCCTCATCCTCGTCGGGAAGTCCGATGCCGTTAGTCACATTGTTATTCTGCGGGGCGAAAAGCATCGCCATCGCGTCTTCATAATTCATATTGTTCAATTCTAATACTTGTTTGGCCCCGTTGTTCACTGCGTCGTGCAGGATGGCGAGCAACAGGTGCTGTTCGTCTACTTTGGTTGTTCTCTGTATTCTGGCTTCGAGCACGGCCAGCTTCAGGATATTGCTGGCTTTCTCGTTGAGCACGAGGTCTGTAGTGTGTATCGGCACGTTGATCTCATCCTCTCTCACACGTTGTTCCAGTTCGTACTTCACCGCCTGCAGGTTCATGTCGAGTCTGCGGAAGAGGTCGATCACAGGACCATCCTTGCTTCGGAGCATGCCCAGCAGGAGGTGCTCGGGCCCTACGCTCCGACTCGCCAGTCTGGCTGCTTCCTCGCGCGAGAAGGCAAGAATCTCAGAGACTTTTGGTGAAAACTGACTTGTCATTTTATTGACGATTTACTAATTTCTTTTAGTCGCTACGCTTTGTAAAAGCGCTAAAGCGAGTCCGATTTACTATATTTACTCTGCAAAGATACAACATTTTCTGCAAACATCATGCCAAAAAAGGATAAAAACTTTCATTTAAAATAGCTTAAAAGGTTTGGCTAGTCGCAAAAAAATGAGTACCTTTGCACGGTTAAAAACGCGTCAGAGGGGCTGAAAAGGGCCTTAAACGCCATTTTCACCAAAAATGAGTGATTAAAAAAGTAAAATAAAAATAGTAAATCGTCAATATTTAAATCGTAAATCGTAAATTAGTAAATCGTAAATAAACAAGATGGATCAGACATTCGACAACGACAGAATTATTAAGATCAACATCGAGGAGGAAATGAAGTCCAGCTACATCGACTACTCCATGTCAGTCATTGTGGCACGTGCCCTTCCCGATGTTCGCGACGGCTTTAAGCCCGTACACCGCCGTATCCTCTACGGTATGATGAACATTAACAACGTCTCCACCCAACCTTATAAGAAATGTGCGCGCGTCGTAGGTGAGGTGCTTGGTAAGTACCACCCCCACGGCGACTCTTCAGTCTATGGAGCCCTCGTTCGTATGGCTCAGGAATGGAACATGCGTTACACCCTCGTCGACGGTCAGGGTAACTTCGGATCAGTAGACGGAGACTCACCTGCAGCCATGCGTTACACTGAGTGCCGTCTCTCGAAGATGGGTGAGCACATCATGGATGACCTCGACAAGGAGACCGTAGACATGGCTCCCAACTTCGACGACTCACTGACAGAGCCCACCGTCATGCCAACCAAGATTCCCAATCTGCTGGTAAATGGTGGTAACGGTATTGCCGTAGGTATGGCTACCAATATGCCTACCCACAACCTCGGTGAGGTCATCGATGGCTGCTGTGCCTATATCGACAACCCCGATATCGATACCGACGGCTTGATGCAGTATATCCCAGGTCCCGACTTCCCAACAGGCGCCTATATCTATGGTCTGCAGGGTGTTCGCGACGCTTACGAGACAGGTCGTGGCCGTATCGTGATGCGTGCCAAGGCCGAGATTGAGAGTGGAGAGACCCACGACAAGATTGTTGTGACAGAGATTCCTTACGGTGTCAACAAGGCCGACCTCGTGGCCTATATCGCCGATCTCGCCAACCAGCATAAGATTGAGGGCGTTTCCAATGTCAACGACGAGTCAGGCCGTCAGGGTATGCGTATCGTGGTCGATGTGAAGCGCGATGCCAATGCCAATGTGCTGCTTAACAAACTCTTTAAGATGACAGCCCTTCAGAGTTCATTCTCAGTGAATAACATCGCTCTGGTCAAGGGTCGTCCTCGTCTGCTTTCACTCAAGGAGTGCGTCAAGTATTTCGTCGAGCATCGTCACGATGTGACCATCCGTCGCACGAAGTACGATCTGCGCAAGGCCCAGGAGCGTGCCCACATTCTCGAAGGCTTGATCATCGCCGTGAACAATATCGACGAGGTCGTGCGCATCATCCGCAACAGCGATACACCCTCCGACGCACAGCGTAACCTCGAACAGCGCTTCAACCTCGACGAGCTCCAGTCGAAGGCCATCGTCGACATGCGCCTCTCACAGCTCACAGGTCTGCGCGTCGAGCAGCTCCATCAGGAGTTCGACGATCTGCAGAAGCTCATTGCCGACCTGCAGGAGATTCTCGACAATCCTGAGCGCTGCAAGGAAGTGATGAAGAACGACCTGCTCGAGGTGAAGGAGAAGTATGGCGACGAGCGTCGTACGGAGATCATCCCCTTCGACCACGAGTTCAATGCCGAGGACTTCTATCCCGACGATCCAGTGGTCATCACCATCAGCCACATGGGCTATATCAAGCGCACCCATCTCGACGAGTTCCACGAGCAGGGCAGGGGAGGTGTCGGAGCCAAGGCTGCCCGTCATCGCGACAACGACTTCACCGAGTATATCTATCCTGCCACGATGCACAATACGCTGCTCTTCTTCACCCAGAAGGGACGCTGCTACTGGCAGAAGTGCTACGAGATCCCCGAGGGCGACAAGAACTCGAAGGGCCGTGCCATCCAGAACATGCTCAACATCGAGCCCGACGACGCCATCAACGCCGTTCTGCGCATCAAGAACTTCAACGACAGCGAGTTTGTCAACTCCCACTATGTGGTCTTCGCCACGAAGCAGGGTATCATCAAGAAGACCTGTCTCGAGGCCTATAGCCGTCCACGCGCCAACGGTGTGATTGCCATCAACATCAACGAGGGCGACGAGGTGGTAGGCGTTCGTCTGACCAACGGTCACAACGAGCTGCTGCTTGCCAACCGCAATGGCCGTGCCGTACGTTTCGATGAGAATGATGTACGCACGATGGGCCGTGTGGCTACAGGTGTCATCGGTATGCGTCTCGACGGTGGCGACGATGAGGTCGTAGGTATGGTATGCGTCAACGATCCTCAGGCCGAGACCATCATGGTCGTATCCGAGAATGGCTATGGCAAGCGTTCCGAGGTCGAGGACTACCGCAAGACCCTGCGTGGTGCCAAGGGTGTCAAGACCCTCGCCATCACTGAGAAGACAGGCCGTCTCGTAGCCATCAAGGTGGTCACAGACGAGAACGACCTGATGATCATCAACAAGAGTGGCATCCTCATCCGTCTGAAGGTGGCCGATGTACGCGTGATGGGACGTAACACCCAGGGCGTGCGCCTGATCAACCTGACGAAGAAGAACGACACCATCGCCAGCGTCTGCAAGGTACAGCACACGGAGGATGATGACGACATCGAGGAGGCAGAGGTATCCACAGAGGCATCAGCCGAGGCTAACGCCCCTCTGATCCAGACACCCGATGATCAGGATTAAACCATCGTTCAACTTATACGTCAAACGATTAAAAGTGTAAAATAATAATAGTTCTAACCCAATTTTTTAAAGCTTATGAAAAAATTAATGATGATGGCAGTGATGCTGGTAGCCAGTGCTACAGCATTTGCCGGTGACAGTGACGCTTTGAAGGCTATCCTCAAGGCAAAGACCTATGCAGAAGCCGAGCAGCTCGTTAAGAGCAGCATCGACCAGCTTGCCAACGCTCAGGAGAAGGCTAAGGCCTACAACAAGCTTGTAGATCTCGCTTACGAGGCTTTCAGTGTACAGAGTACGATCCAGACTGAGAACCAGGTAGCCAAGCAGATGGGTAAGGAAGAGAAACCCATCGACGAGAAGCTCATGTCAGAGATGGCCTTTGCAGCCCTGTCAGCAGCAGCCGAGTGCGACAAGTACGACCAGCAGCCCAACGAGAAGGGTAAGGTATCTCCCAAGTTCGCCAAGAAGAATGCTGAGCGTCTGTGGGTAGGCCCACGTAACCAGCTGGTTAACGCTGGTCAGGAGGCTCTCACCGCTCGCGACAACGCCACAGCCCGCAAGTACTGGCAGCTGTTCGCCGAGTCTAACGAGTTCCCCATGTTCGCTGAGTGCGACCGTGAGGCTCAGAAGCCCTTCTTCGGCCAGGTAGCCCGTTTCGCAGCTGTCTTCGCATACCAGGATAAGGATATGGCCAAGGCTCTCGAACTCGCCGAAATCGCCGCAAAGGATCCTGAGGAGAAGGAGAACGCCCTGAACCTCAAGCTCGAGATCCTCGGTGGTGAGCTCAAGACCAAGGACGACTCAGTGAAGTTCTGCAACCAGCTGAAGGACATCTACGCCAACGACAAGAACAACGGTGTGATGGAGAAGCTCTACAACGTACTGCTCGGTCTGGGTGAAGAGGCAGCTGCCTACAAGATCCTCGACGACGCTCTCGCAGTAGACCCCAACAACTTCGTAGCCCTCGCTGACAAGGGTCTCGCCCTGCTCCAGGCTCAGAAGGCTGCCGAGGCTGTTACTTACCTGAAGAAGGCCTTTGAGGTAAAGCCCGACAACGCTGTCATCGCCACCTATGCAGGTACCGCATACAGCGTACAGGCACAGGATACAGAGGATCCCGCTCAGAAGAAGGCGCTCTACAAGCAGGCCATCGAACTCTACGACAAGGCTAAGGAGCTCGATCCCGATCGTCTGCAGAGCAACTGGGGTTACAACCGTTACAATGCCTACTACAACTACTACGGTGAGGATGCTCCCGAGACCAAGCAGGCAGAGGCTGACAGCAAGTAATTCCCGTCGACAGACATTATAAACAGCCGATCCCTCTCGATGAAAATCGAGGGGGATTGCTTTTTTTGGACACAAATGATATTTTTTTTTTAAATTTTTGACAAAAAACTTGCATCGTATTTCTTTTTTTTGTATCTTTGCGTCAACATCATAAAATTTGACCAATATGGCAAAGTACAACATTGTAGAGATTAAAGAAAAGAAGGCTGCTTATCGCAGTCTGGTCAGCCCTCGTATGATGGACCAGATGCAGGAGCAGATCATGAACATCATCGTGATGCAGAAGAAGTATCGCGACAAGGATTATTCAGCCAAGAAACTGGCCGAAGACATCGGAACTAATACCCGTTACATCTCAGCGGTGGTGAACGTACGCTTCCACACTAACTACACATCGTTTGTCAACAAGTACCGCATCGAGGACGCCATGTCCATTCTTGTCGACAAGCGTTATCAGGATCTCACGATGGAAGAAGTGTCCGATATGGTTGGTTTCGCAAACCGCCAGTCATTCTATGCCTCCTTCTATCGCATCGTAGGCATCACCCCGAGAGACTATCGCGTGCAGCACTTGCAGAAGCATCCCTCTATGGTCTCCAAGCGTAAGAAGAAGGAGAAGAGCTGATGTCTTCCGAGCGGGTTTTCAGTATCTTCAAGGAGTTGAATGCGATTCCGCGACCTTCTCACCATGAGGAGAAGGTGGCGGATTTTTTGTGCCAGTTTGCTGAGCGCCTCAACCTCGAATACGAGCGCGACCCCGCCAACTGTGTCGTCATCCGCAAGCCAGCCACCCCAGGTCATGAGGACGCTGAGCCCATCGTGCTGCTCAACCACATGGATATGGTGTGCGTGGGTATGGACGATCCAGAGAACACCCCCATCGACGCCTATATTGAGGACGGTTGGATGAAGGCACACGGCACCTCTTTGGGAGCCGACAATGGCATCGGCCTGTCGATGGCCCTCGCTGTGCTCGAGAGCGACGACATTGTTCACGGACCCCTTGAGGTCATCACCACCACCAACGAGGAAGACGGCATGACGGGAGCATCCCAGCTCCGACCCACCTTTATCCAGGGACGTAAGGTTATCAACCTCGACTCAGAGGACTACGACACCATCACGACAGGTGCAGCAGGAGCCTGTCTGCAGTTCCACGAGATTCCCACTTCCCGTGAGCCTTCGCCCACCTACGGCCATCAGTGGTTCCGTGTCTCGTTCACAGGCGGCTTGGGTGGCCATTCAGGCGTCGACATCAACAAAGGTCGCGCCAGTGCCGTCGTCGCCATGAAGCGTCTCCTCCAATTCATCCATATCCTGTGCGACGTTCGCATCGCCAGTCTGAGGATGGGCGAGGCCAACGCTTCCATCGCCTCTTCTGCCGAGGCCATCCTGTGCGTGCAGAAAGGTGGTTATGCCAGTTTCGTTGTCCAGCAACAGATTGTCGCCAAGAACTGGCTGAAATTCTATTACGGAGAAACCGATCCCTACATGTTCTGTAAGGTCGAGACCTGCGAACGCCAGCCAACTGTCATCAAGCGCAAGTCGTTCCGTATCCTGATGGACTGCCTCAGTCAAATTCCACAAGGCGTCATCCAGATGAGCGACACGATGGCCAACACCGTCGAGACCTCCAACAATATCGGTATCGTCGAGACACGCGACAGCTGCATCTTCGTGAGCACCCACACCCGCAGCTTTATCAACTCCACGCTCAGAGAACTCTCTACAAAGATTGCCCATGTCTTCGAGGCAAATGGCGCCACAAGCCGTCAGGTCATGATGGCTCCCGCCTGGCGCGAGCATCAGGATTCAGCCTTCATGCAGCTGACCTCCGATACCTTCAACGACGTTTTAGGCTGGCGCCCCCGTATGGTAGCCATGCACTTCGTGCTCGAAGCCGGCTATTTCGTCAGCAAATTCCCAGGCATCGAGATAGCCTGTATCGGCCCCCGTATCGTCGAGCCCCATTCCACCAGCGAGCGCGTCGAACTCTCCACCGTCGAAGACATCTGGAAAGTCCTCCTCGAAATGCTTAAACGTCTGGCATAAAAAATCCCCGCCCATCACTGAGCGAGGATTCTTTCACTTTTCACTTTTCACTTTTCTCTTCTATTAGAGCCCCATGCAACTGGTCGTTCCGAGTGCTGTTAGCACCGCCGAGATAATCGAAGCGAGAATCTGCAGCGTCCATTTGAGCGTTTCCTTTTTTGTCATACGCTACCTCCTTTCTGATTAGCTACCAGTGTCGAAGCTGGTGCCGCCGCTGCCCTTGCTGAACTCCTTAGAAGCTACCTCAGAGGTCTCACCATTCAGGATAGCGATCGCCTTGACAGTTGCACTGTCAGTCAGAGTGAAGGGCTCACTGTAGAGCGTACTCTCTACGCTAGGTGCGCTGCCGTCAGTGGTGTAACGGATCTCTGCGCCCTGAGGACCCTGAATCGTTACCTGAGTTGACTCAGTGAAAGGAGTCTGACCAGTGATGTTCGGAGCCATTACGCTCTCAGCCTGTGAACCGCTGTTACCGCTGTTCTGCGAACCTGAGCCAGAACCACCACTCTCAGAGCCGTTGCTCTCGCCGTTGGCTGCCTTCCACTCAGCTACCGCAGTAGCGATGGGCTTCAGTGTGGTCACGCTCTTCTCCTTGCCATTGATGGTCACCTTCTGTGTTGCGATGATGTTGCGCAGCTCCAGCGTGCAGGCATCCTTGAACTTAGGACCGCAGAGGTTGTCGAGCTTGGTGGAATCGGGCAGGAATCGGATGTGGATCGCCTTGACGATGTCATTCGGATTCAGGCCGTCCATGGCCGCGATGTTCAGCACTGCACCGTCCTTCTTCACCTCAGCGGTGGGGTAGAAGGTGCCCAGACTGCCAAGCTGAACAGGCACGCCCTGTGCCACGAGCTCGGGCAGACACTCGGTGATCTGCATCAGCACACCCTCGACGATGGCGCGTCCGTAGAGCGAGCCGTGATCCGTCATGTGCTGTGCGAATCCTCGCAGCGAGAGGGTCTTCTGCTGGTCTACCTCAGGATAATACTTGCCGTAGGCCGATGAGCCCTCGATCTTGTTCTGTCGGAGATTAATCCCCATTGCAATTTTCTGTGTTGCCATAATTTTAAATTGTTGTTCGTGATATTAGAATATTGTTGTGACCATCTACATCGGCTGGCCACCTACCGCGTTTTGTCTTTCATGATTGACACTGCAAGGGAAGTGCAAGGTGAATGCGGAGACAAGCTCGCTTGGCCTTCGCTGAGCCGCAGCCTTCACTCGCCATTGCAACTTAACGTTTGCAATGGCAAAGGTACAAAATAAAGTAATACGAACCAAATTATTTGCCAATTATTTTTTAATTATTTTTAGTGTATAAAAGCCCCGATAAGAGGCTATTAAACCAGGTCGGCTACGATCGTCGATTAGGTCGGCTACGACTGCCCATTTAGTCGGCTACGGCCATTAATTAGCCCCTCAATGGTCATCCCTAATTCAACCACGAAATCGCAGAGCGCAACAGCGCAACAGCGCAACATCTGGATTTTTTGATTTTACGAAAATCCAGACAATAATTATATATTAATAATAATATATTATAATATATTATTATTAATAAGATATATATATACTTTACTGCGAAATTTTAATTTTTCAAATGTTGCGCTGTTGCGCTGTTGCGCATAGCGACATTTGAAAAGATAATGCATGATTATGGTGACAGTTTATTGCTCTTTTCCTGAATTGGTTGACAACCCTATTCTGAAATAGTTGACACTTTTTCTGAAACAGTTGACAATGTATAAAAAAATAGGGTGTTAATATGGCGAAAACCAGAACAGAACTTTTTCTTGTTTTGATGACAAATATATTATATTTGCGAGACAAATTGAACTAAATAGCGACAAAAATAGTATTATTTTTGTGTAATTGCGATTTTTGTTGTATCTTTGCATCACAAACTTAAATTATAAATATGGCGAAGAAATCAATAAAGGCTTCCAAACAGGCTGAGGAGATAGGCACCAGTAAGGAGTTATACAACTTCTTGTATGAGGCTTGTAATATTCTCCGTGGACCAGTTTCTCAGGATGCCTTTAAAGAATATATAACTCCATTGCTTTACTTCAAGCGCATCAGCGATGTGTATGATGAAGAGACGAAGGCAGCTTTGGAGCTCTCTGATGGTGATGAGGAATTTGCCGCATTGCCAGAACAGCACCGCTTTGTGATACCTGAGGGATGTCATTGGGATGATGTGCGCCAGCGCATGTATAAAACCTTAGAGTTATATAATCACAGATAAAAAATGGAAAGAAGTGATTTTTCAGAAATAGTACAAAAGCTTAGAGATTTCAATCGAGAACGAGATTGGGAACAATTTCACGATGCAAAGAATTTGGCATTGAGTATCTCTATTGAAGCATCTGAACTGAACGAGTGCTTCCTTTGGAAGAATGCAGAAGAAGCAAATAGAGCTAAAGTTGAAGAAGAACTGGCAGATGTTTTCCTGTGTGCCATTATGCTTGCCGATAAATATGGCATTGACATTAAGGATATCTGTTTGAAAAAAATAGAACGAAATGCTCAAAAATATCCTGTGGAGAAAGCAAAAGGCAAAGCAACTAAATATAACGAGTTGTAGAGTGTATGAGTAGAGTAGCATATAGTGCCACGAAAGATGTCTTTGTTAAGGACGTTATTTTGAATCGCTTCATTCCGAAAATGCGCGAAGGTGCACGTTTGAATCACATTGGAGGTGGTGACAGCGAAATACGTTCGTGGCAAAGTAATGCACCCAGTGTCAGAAACCTTTTGGAATTGAGTCAGATTCCTGATGATATTATTGTTTCGTTTGAGTACAAAGTACCCAATGGGGGCCGTATAGACTGTATGCTCTATGGCGAGGGGAATAATGGCCGCAAGAACGTTATTCACATAGAACTTAAACAATGGGGCAACAATTCTGTTAGTGAGCTTTATGATACGGGTGTTTTCAAGGTTGATGCCTTTACGGGTGGCGGTTACAGAGCAGTTTGCCACCCCTCTCAACAAGTTCTTAACTATCAGACACATCTATTGAACTTCGTTGAGGAGTTGAATGCTGATGATACCAATTTGGAGGGCTTGGCTTATTGCTACAATTACGATAGTAATGCAACCCCTAATGCACTTTATGCAAATCATTACCGTGCGATATTAGATCAGCACAGACTTTACTCTGGTAACGAAATAGAACCATTAGCCGAGCGAATTCATGAGTTGCTATGTAATGGTTCAGGATTGGAAATATTCAATCGAGTAACCACTAGCCGCATACGTCAGTCAAAAACGCTTCTTGATGCCGCTGCCAATATGTTTAAGGGCATTACGGAGTTCTCGCTTCTTGACGACCAGATTACAGCAAGTGAAACCATTTTTGCTGAGGTAAGAAAGGCAAGCAAGAAGACGGGTAAGACCGTCATTATTGTTAAGGGCGGCCCTGGAACAGGAAAAACTGTGATTGCCCTACATGTTTTGGCACAAATGGCCCAGGAAGGCAAGGCCTCGAATATGTATTTCACGACGCGTTCAAAAGCTCTGCGTGAGTCACTTCGTGAGAGACTCCAGAACATCAGCCTTAAAGATGGTAGCAGTCTTAATGCGAGTGACTTGATTTCTAATATTTTCCATTTCAAACCTCATTACTTTGAAGAGAGTGAAGTGGATTTGTTATTGGTAGACGAAGCACACAGAGTTCAGAAGTCTGCCAATTACATGGGAGATAAGTTCTTTGAACAGACCTATCTTTCTCAGGTTACATCGCTCATCTATTGTTCAAAAGTCTGCGTATTCTTCATCGACGATAAGCAAGCCATTAAAACAGATGAGATTGGTAATTCTGATGATATAAAGGCGGCTGCGAAGAGTTACGCAATAAGTGTGGCAAATTATTCCAATACAGATTTTTATCAGAAAATACAGAAGAATAAAAAAGCCTTGGCCAAAGCCGAATCTGACAGAGCGCTACTTGCAGCCAACCCCATACCACAGAACTATGGAAAGATAGCTAAGCTTGATGCTAAGATTAGTGATTTACGCCGTGAGTTGACGAAAGAAGATTGTATTGCGGAAGTGAAGAGTACATTGAAAACTCCCATCAATATTATTGAGTTAGAATTGAAATCACAGTTCCGTTGCAACGGCTCTGATAACTATCTTGACTGGCTGGATGAGGTGTTATACAAACCCTACGAACAGGTAAGGACTTCGTTTAGTGAGAACGAATACGACTTTCAAATATATGGTACACCACAAGCTCTCTACGACAAGATAAAATCGCTCGACAAGCCTCATGCTACTCCTAAGCAAGTATCCCGTATTGCCGCTGGTTATTGTTGGCGATGGTCAACCCAACTGGCATCAGACGGAGATTTGGTAAAGGATGTCAGGATTGGTGATTTTGAAATGCCTTGGGAAACGAATAATGTAAGAGCAAGAGGTCAATTCCGTGACAAGTATGCAAGTTCGGCTGACACATGGGCTATTGAGCCGCAAGGGATTAACCAAGTCGGATGTATCTTCTCTATTCAAGGTTTCGAGATAGATTATATCGGTGTCATTCTTGGTCCTGATATCCAATATGATGCAGAGAACGACTGTCTAATTGGACAAGTTGGCAACAATGTAGCTGTTCAGTCAAGCGATTCACAAGAATACACTCGTCACATTAGAAACGCTTATCGTGTTTTAATGTCTAGAGGTAAAAAAGGTTGCTTTGTATATTGTTGCAATCCCAAAGTTGCAGAGTTCCTTGAACGTTGTCAGAGGAAGCAAGCTGAGATTGTTGAAATGAATACTGGTGTGCTGAAAGCTGCAGAAGAAGAAAAGTTTCCTACACGAACAATTATCATTGATGACCATGACTTCCAGCGAAGATCTGATAAGGTAGGCTTTATTCCATTGTATAGCATAAGGGCAGCTTGCGGCTATTTTGAAGATGGTGATATTCCGGAGGTAGAAGGCTGGGTAGATGTTTCAGGATATGGTTTCAAACCTGACCCCGAAAAACACTTTGTTGTTCATGCAAAGGGTGATTCTATGCTACCAAAAATTCATGACGATGATTTGTGTGTATTTGAATGGTATCATGCTGGCTCGCGTAACGGGGAGATTGTCCTCACTCAATGTTGTGACTACGATTCAGAATATGGCGGCAAGTACACTATTAAGAAGTACTATAGCGAAAAAGCTGTGACAGAAGAAGGATGGCAACACACAAAGGTGGAATTAATGCCTTTGAATAGGGACTATGAAGTGATAGAGTTGGACGATTCTTTTGAATATAAAACAATAGGGATCCTAAAAACTATTTTATAAAATCATGGATAAATTGAAGATTTTTATATTTCGTCACCCTGGAGGATTTTGCCGACAAATCAATCTCAGAGCTGCGCAAATCAGTTGACGCAATAGATAAAGTCATCAAGTCACTCATTAACGAAAACCTGTAAGGATATGCAAGTAGATGATAGACATATAACGGGATGGTGTGATCAATGTTTGGAACATTTCAATCGTAGTATTGGGCAGTATAAACGATACTATAAGTACGTGAAGATTGGAATTACCGTTGACTATAGAGTACGTGCTTCGCAACATGGGAGACGGGAGAAGAGATATAAGTGGGAGCGTATGATAGTTATGTATAAGACTTCTAGCGAAAAACATGCCAATTGGATTGAGGGCACTTACCAAGAACAAGAGGATTTCGTAAATGAATGGTATGGCTGGAGTCACATGTCGCCAACAGGAGAATACTATGTTTATCTCTTGTTAGGAAATCATAAGTATAGAAAAAGTTGAGCAAGAAAAAAATCAAGTCACTCATTAACGAAAATATATAGGGTATGTACAAACCACCATTCGATATAACGTCAGAAATGCTTCATCTGATTTCGGAGATATCAGAGCAAGTTGGCATAATAAACATGAGGTTGGGTGAGAACGCTCCTTCTCCTTATTTGCGCAAGAAGAGTCAGATTAAGACTATCCACTCGTCGCTGGCCATTGAGCACAATAGCCTGTCGCTTAAACAAGTAACTGATATCATTGATGGCAAGCGAGTGCTGGGTGCACCTGACGAGATACAAGAGGTGAAGAATGCTATAGAGGCTTATCGCCTGATGCCAGAACTGGATGCCTTCAAAGAGAAGGACTTGCAGAAGGCTCATGCCCTGATGATGAAAGACTTGGTGAAACAAGCTGGACATTATCGAAATGACGGGGTTGGTGTTTTTAATGGGAATGGTAACTGCCTGCACATGGCGCCTCCTGCTGATCGTGTGCCACAACTGATGGGTGACCTATTCCATTGGGTAAAGACAACGAAAGAACATCCGTTGATTCACTCGTGTGTGTTCCATTACGAGTTTGAGTTTATCCACCCCTTTATAGATGGTAATGGCCGTATGGGCCGTTTCTGGCAAACAATGTTGTTATCTCGCTGGAAAGGTATATTTGCATGGCTGCCTGTTGAAACCATCGTTAAGGAACATCAGCAGGATTACTACAATGTCATCGCTAAGTGCGATGCTGCTGGCAATAGTACTGCCTTTGTGGAATTTATGCTTAGATGCTTGCTGGATGCGATGGAGAATTATGAAGATACAGAAGAAGAAATAGTAGAACTGCACGATAAACTGCACGATAAACTGCACGATATGTTTCCTGGACTATCTGAGAAAGCTTTTGGGGTGCTGGAGGTATTGAAAGCTCATCCGGGGCTGAAAGCTGAGGAAATAGGTGTGAAAGTTTCTCTTTCTGAGCGTCAGGTAAAAACGTATATCAATGCGCTGAAACTTGCAGGGCTTATTGTCCGTGTGGGCAGCAACAAAACAGGCTATTGGAAAGTAATTCGTATATAATTCGTATATAATTCGTGTATAATTCGTATATAAATCGTACATATTTTAAGCGAACTTTAAGTAAACTTTAAACGATATGGCATACTTTAACGAAGACAATGTAACTGAGCAGATGTGCATAGGCTCTGACAGAACTCTTTGAGAGTATCAAGACGCCAGAAACGCCTATCGTGGTTGAGAATGTGGTGAATGACATCGATACGCAGGTGGTAAGCATCGTGCGTCGTTTCAGCAATGCCTTTAAAACGGTGACAGGTCAAAACGAGGTTCGCAAGATGTTGCGCACCATCCTCTGGCTGAAATATAAGATCAAGGATAATGAGGTCTTTGAGAAAGCCTATAAGTATGTGGAGATGTATTACACACCAGATAATGGTGGGCCAACTTCTCAAGCATCAGCCAAGGAAGTGAACATAAATCACGAATCTTTGAAAGTGGCAGAGGAATAATTATCAAAGGAGCCTTTCTGCTAAAATATATTAAAGCCAAAAAAAAGTTGTAGATTCATACCTATAACTTCTGGAAATTTTGTATTTTTGCAGTCCCGATGTGAGGAACATTTGAGGAAGACTAGAAATACAAACAACATAATCTTTTTGATTGATGGAAGAAGGAAAAGAC